>ERZ1673960.63-NODE-63-length-33219-cov-865.454650_pt1 | contig 33219 bp, 33 predicted proteins | sample MGYA00580190_ERZ1673960 | MGnify/ENA primary metagenome ERZ1673960 (study PRJEB41334, sample SAMN05608106) | rock metagenome | biome: terrestrial subsurface; feature: shale formation; material: shale | place: USA: Pennsylvania ...
CTTTTCCGGGATCCCGTGATGCTGTCCCAGGTTCAGACCTGGAAAGGCTTTTTCTTTGTCCTGGTGACTGGCGGCATCCTGTTCCTGGTGCTTTATCGGCAATTGCACAAAGATCGTTTTCTTCTCAACCTTCAACACAGTCAACGGCGGGCGCTGCGTCAGCGAGAGCAACAGCTGACCGTGCTCCTGAACAATCTGCCGGGGATGGCCTATCGCTGCCTGTTCGATGATTACTGGACAATGTTGTTCGTCTCCGAGGGGAGCGAATGGCTGACGGGCTACAAACCCGAGGAACTAGTCAATAACCGGGTTCGGGCGTATGCCGAATTGATTGATCCAGAGGATGCTGAAAGGGTAGCTCAGCAGGTGGCTGAGGCCGTAGAGGCGGGGCATGCGTTTTCCGTGGAGTACACCATCACCCGCAAAGATGGTCGAAAAATATGGGTCTGGGAGCGGGGCTGCAGTGTGGATGTGGCCGGTGGCAGGACCGTTCTGGAGGGCATTATCCTGGATATCTCGGATCGCAGGGCACTGGAGCAGGAGCTTGAGGAGCTGGCCACGACTGACCCCTTAACCGGACTGTTGAATCGTCGGGAGTTCGGACGTGTTCTGGAGGAAGAGTTGGCGCGCTCTGCCCGGTATAAACACACCATGGCCCTGCTCTGGATCGACTTTGATCATTTCAAGGAAGTGAATGACACCTGGGGTCATGCTGCCGGTGACAAGGTACTTTGCACCATCAGCCGCCTGCTGGAGGACAATGTCCGCAGTGTGGATTCGGTGGCCCGGTTTGGCGGTGAAGAACTGGTGATTGTGCTACCGGAAATGGGGGCCCAGGAGGCCTGGGAAACCGCGGAGCGCCTTTGTTCCCGGGCGCGGGAGGCATCCATCATGCTGGAGTCTGATCATGAGGTGAAGGTCACCATCAGTGTGGGGGTGGCAGTCTATCCCGAGCATGGCCGAACTTCAGCGGAGCTTTGCGCCTCGGCGGATCGCGCCATGTACCAGGCGAAAACCCTGGGCCGGGACCGCGTGGCGACCCCGGAAAGTGCCGAGCCGGTTGCGTGACCGGCCCGGCGATTCTGCTCAGGCCACCTGGCGGGCAATCCAGGAGCCGTAACGATTGGCCAGCGCACGCACATAGCGGGCTTCGGCGCCGCTCAGGTTGGCCAGCACGCCGTTGAAAATCCAGCCCCTTTCATAAACACCCAATACCCGCTGCTCGTCGTCCAGATTGACGCGCTGGTTGAGCTTCTTGCTGATGGCATCCAGCAGCGGCAGTTTCTCCGGGCGCTTGATGGGGGCATCCCGGTGGCTCATTGGCTGGTTGGCTGCACGTGATGTCGGATGTCTTCTCATGATCTTCTCCTTGTCGTTTTGCGACTGCAAAAACAGAAAACCCCGGGAAAACCGGGGTCTGGCGGAGAAGCTGCCCCGGTCGCCGCAACGGCTCCCGGGACTGACCGAAAGCCGTTAGATGTCTTTCACCATGGCGTGCGAAGAGTGTCCCTTCAGGGAGACTGCGTCTGGGTAAATAGTCACTGTGATCATCATTTGGCTCATAACGGCTTTTGGGTGTTCGGTTAAGGCTCCAGTGTATAGGCAAACGCCGGGTTTGCAATAGCCCTGCGGCTTCGGCAAACGCGTACAGACCCTCTGCAGTGCCGGAGGCATAATTCGCGCCGTCACGTGTTTTACGTTGTGCTATCCGCGGTGCCTCCGGGCAACGTCAGGATCTCTCCTTTTAACGCAGCTTCCGGGCTGCGTTTTTTTATGCCTGGTGCTTTTTCAAGGCAGGGATGGTTCTTCGGAGCAGGTCACACGCTGCCAGGTCTTGTGGAGAATCAGGGCGTCGTTGGCCGCCCGGTGTACCGGCAGGCCGAGTTCGCTGATCACTTGCTGTCGGACACCTGCCCATCGTTGCACTTGCTTGGGTGCCAGTAAGACGGAGATGGATTCGAGGGCGAAGTCCGGTTTTTCGCCGGCGGCACGAAACAGCCGATGGAGCCAGAAACTGTCGAACGTCCAGGCATCACAGAATACCTGGGCTGGCAGTAACTCGTTGAGCTGACGGGCCACATGCTGGGGAGAGACGCCCTCCTGATCCAGCTGCTGCCGGGTAAGGCCGTGGATGTTTTCGGCGCTATCCGACCAGTCGGTCCAGCGGGTATGGGGACGAATCAGCCAGCTGTGAAGGGCACCATCCGGCAGGCAGAGGCCTACCTCGATCGGATAGCTTTCGATCAGGTTCAGGCTGGAGGCTTCAAAGTCGATAAATGCCGGGCTGATGTTAGAAGTCATTGCGCGCCATTGCTGGTTTTGCTGCGTTTTGGTTCGAGTTTACCCCTGATCTGTCCAGGACGCGAACCCAAGTCGCGGCTGCACTGTTACAATGTGACCATTATTGCAAACTCTTTTCCCTGAATTGGGTGCTATCTCCATGGCTGACACCGTTGTTGTTATTTATTCCGGAGGCATGGACTCCTTTACCCTGCTTCACCTCGCCCGCGCCCGTGGCCTGAACGTGCATGCCCTGTCGTTCAATTATGGCCAGCGCCATGTGCGTGAGCTGGAGGCGGCAAAAGCTGTGTGCGAGGCCGGGCGCATTCCCCATAAGGTGATTGATATTCGCGCGATGAGCGAAGTCATGTCCGGTTCCTCACTGACCTCCGACATTGACGTGCCAGAGGGTCATTATGAGGAAGACAGCATGAAAGCCACGGTGGTGCCGAACCGGAACATGATCCTGTTGTCCCTGGCCACCGGCTATGCCGTTACCGTTGGCGCACAGGCGGTCTGGTATGGCGCTCATGGTGGCGACCATGCCATCTACCCGGATTGCCGTCCGGAATTTGTCGAGAAGATGGATGCGGTGTGCCGTGTGGCCAATTACGAGCCAGTGGGCGTTGAAGCCCCGTTCATGCATCTGGATAAGGGTGAGATCCTGGGCGAAGGGTTGAAGCTGAACCTGGATTACAGTCAGACCTGGACCTGCTACAACGGGCGGGCGAAAGCCTGTGGCCGCTGCGGTTCCTGTGTCGAACGCCTGGAAGCCTTTGCCGCCCACGGTATCCAAGACCCGCTGGCTTACGAGGTGCCGGCCTGATGTATCGGGTAAAAGAGGCCTTTTACACCCTGCAGGGTGAAGGTGCCCAGGCTGGCCGTGCCGCTGTGTTCTGTCGGTTCAGCAAGTGCAACCTGTGGACCGGTCGCGAAAAAGACCGGGCCAGCGCGGTCTGCAATTTTTGCGACACGGATTTTGTGGGCACCGATGGCCAGAACGGTGGGCGTTTTGACACGCCCGAACAGTTGGCGGAGCATATTCGCAAGCTCTGGCCGGACGCACCGGGCAACCCCTATGTGGTGTGCACCGGCGGTGAGCCGCTACTGCAACTGGATGAACCGTTGATCAAGGCCTTCCACCAGGCCGGTTTCGAGGTGGGGGTGGAAACCAACGGCACCCTGCCGGCACCGGCTGGTATCGACTGGTTGTGTGTCAGCCCGAAAGCCGATGCGCCGGTGGTGATCACCGAGTGCGATGAACTGAAGCTGGTCTATCCCCAGCCGCTGGCTCCTCCAGAGCGTTTCGAGCATATCCACGCCCGGCATTACTTCCTGTCGCCCATGGCGGCCCCTTCGGTGCCGGAGCAAGGCGACGATCCGGTTCGCCAGAGCAATACCCGCAAGGCCACGAATTATTGCCTGGCCCATCCCCGCTGGCGTCTCACCCTGCAGATGCACAAGATCATCGGAATCGATTGATCGCTTACCGGCCCAACCGGATGTCGGTGAACACCGGGTTGTGGTCCGAGGCCCGCCAGGGGCCTTGTCCGCCTGGAAGTTCGGTGTACCCCAGTGCCCGGGGCTCGTCAGCATTGATGTTCCAGCTCCGGGCCCCGGTTACCCGATCGACCAGCGTTTCAGAGCCCAGTAGATAATCCAGGGAGCCTTTCCGGCCCTGGAAACGGTAGCTGTGATGGTTGCATTCCCCGGGGGTGCAGGGATGAAACCGGTGCACCAGGCTCTGGTAGCCGGCGGTTTCGAAACGCAGCAGGGGTGCTTCCCGGGCATAGCTGTTCAGATCCCCGGCAATCAGGGTGCCGATCATAGCCGGGGTTTTGGGCAGGGCTTCCAGCCAGCCCAGGATGGCCTGGGTTTCCCGGAGACGGCGCGGGTTATAACAGCCCTGACCATCGCCCTGCTGGGTATTGGGCCCGCCCGCGTTCCGACAGGACTTGGATTTCAGGTGGGCGACCACCACTCTCAGAACCTCGTTTTGGCCAGGCAGCCGAAAATCCTGGGCCAGGGGTGGTCGGCCCTGATAGGCATAAGGGCCGGATTGTAGCCGTCGACCTTCCCCTTCCGGTGTTACCCGGTCGCTTCGATAGAGCAGTGCGGTACGGATTCGGTCCCCGCCGTCGCCTCCCGACGTGGCAATAAAACGCCAGTGCGGGCCCAGTGACTGGCTCAGCTCGGCAATGGCGCTGGCCTTGTCGTAGCCGTCATTTTCCAGCTCCGAGACCGCAAGAATGTGCGGACTTACCTGCTGGACAGTATCCGCCACCCGGGCTTTCTGGCTATGCCACTGGGCAAGGGTTTCCGCGCCCCTGGCTGTGGGAAAGCCGCCGCCCTGGCCATCACCGTTGAAGTAATTGTGCAGGTTCAAAGCCATGATCCTGACGGTGTTCGCTGCCGGTGGCGGCTTGGGGCGGGGGTTGCCGGTATGGAATTCCGGTGTCCGGACGGGCTGTAAGCGCCATTGGTCAAACCGGTAGTCAAGGATGCCAAAGAGGCCGGTTACCGTGTCGCCAGCCCGCAGTGTTTGTTGATAGCCCAATCCCTCTGGTGGCCAGGGAATCGGGTTGGGTCCGCGCACCGCCCGGCCATCATCCAGTAGTACCCGATTCCGGTTCTGGTCCCGGGTCCGGGCGAGAGCCCTGGGGCCTGGTGGCAGGTGTTCGGTGGGTGTTATCTGATCGGTGGCGGCCAGGGTCAACTCGCCGTAGCGTGCCAGGTTGTGGTTATCGACAACGGTCAGGGGCTCGGGAAAGCGCACCAACATGTTTTCCAGCGCTTCTGGTGGCCGCGGCCAGGGTAAGGCGAGCTTGATTGGCTGGGGAAGTTCGCCCGGTCCGCACACGGAGAGCTTCTGGATGTTCACCAGTTCGGTCAGCCCATGATATTCCTTGACGGTGCCGGTAACCCGCAGCTGCTGGCCCGGTTGGCCTTCGTTCTTTCGGGTGTAGATGAATAGGGCTTCGGACGTGGCGGGGTCGTTATCGGTTTCGGCGTCCGGCTGCTGCAGATAAAAGCCCCGGAAGCCATCGGGGCCACGGGCATCGTGAGTCAGTACACCCTCGACGGTGATAGTCTTGCCCACCAGAGAGGACTGCGCGCCGGTGCCCTGTACCCGGTGGATGGCGGTGGCGGGATCACCGCAATTGGCCCCTGCCATGGCAGGGGCCAGTGCGATAAGAATAAGGCAAAGACTGCGGGTAACGTTGTTCACCCGGAGAGTGTATCAAAGGCCGGCAAGTGCTTTGAGCGTTCTTTCCCGTTTGCTGCCAAAACCGACCTGATCCGGCTGCGCCAGTTCCACCTGTTGAACCAAGGGGTTGGGGTGGCTGTTGTCCAGGGTGATTCCCAACTGTGACAACACATAGGGCGTCAGGGCGGCCCGGCAGCGAACCTGCAGAAGACCGTTGTCCATGCCGAAGTCCCGGGCTATCACCTGCTGTTGGGCCTCGGTGAGGCGCTGGTCCGGGATGATGTCGAGGGTTACGTGGCGTTGCCAGTCTTCATCCTCTTCCGCGCTGTGTCGGGACTTCTGCTGGAGCACTTCCGGGGCAGTCTGGAAGCGGGTCAGCGCGAAATCGCGGAATTCACGGTTGGCCTGGCACCAGGCCCGGACATGCCAGTTGTTGCCGGTACAGAACACAGCGTGCGGTTCCAGCAGGCTTTCGCTGGCTTCAGGTCGGCTGAGCGAGACATAGCTGGCCCTTAGCGGGCGCTTCTGGCGGGTGGCCATCACGACGTTGCGCATGGTTTCCGGCGCAATGTGGCGGGAGACGCTGGGTATCACCGTGTGACCGGGCAGGCTCAGGTCGAGGTCCGTAAAGGTGTCGCTCAGATCCTGCTGGCGGCTCAGCAGTTCATGGTATTCCGCCACTTGGCCCTTGGTGACCACGGGCTGAAAATCAGGGGCCGGCACATAACCTTTCAGGTGTCGGTCATAGATCAGGTTTCCCGGAGCCAACTCCCGCAGGTAGGTGTTGATGTCCTTGGAGGCCTGCTGCCGGCCGATGCCAAAGCTGTGGCAGATGTGGTTGGTGGTCAGCCGACCTTCCCACAGGACGATGATCTCGATCAGTCTGTAACGAAGCAGCAGGTCCCAGCGAATGGGCCAGTCTGTCTTTTTCATGGCCAGGCGCTCATGTCCGGTGGATGGTGTGACGGCATGTACCGTTCGTGTTCACTTATTGATGTTACCTTATTCAATGTAAAACATTGTGAAATGCTCTGCCATGAACCATTTGGCATTTCGGCAAATCCGTAGTAGCAGGCTACTGGTGTGCCTGCTTAAATACCGCCCAACAAGTTGCCCTCCAGCGGCAACCCTGCCCCGTCCATTCTTCCCTATTCACAGTATTTTCAGTTACATGCTTCGGAGCCACCAATGACCCGAATGGTCGCGTCCCTGTCCGCCCTGATTTTCAGCATTGTGCTGCTGGTCAGCGGTAATGCGTTTTTGATGACCCTGCTGGGCATTCGCCTGAGCATCGAGCAGATTTCACCGGATGTCATCGGGTGGGTTCTGGTGTGTTACTCGATTGGCTTTGTGCTGGGCACCCTGTACGTCCAGAAAATCATTGGTCGGGTGGGGCATATTCGCGCTTTTGCCGTGTTTGCGGCCATGGCGGCGGTGTTTGCTCTGATGTATCCGATGGCGGTTTCTCCGCTGTTCTGGGGTGTGCTTCGCGTGCTGTCCGGCTTCAGCATTGCCGGTGTCCTGGTGGTGATCGAAAGCTGGTTTTCCAGCCGGGCCACCAGCGCCAACCGTGGCGCCCTGTTCGCGGTGTATCAGATCGTGTTTTACCTGTCCGCGGCCGGTGGTCAGTTGTTCGTCAACGTCGGTGACCCGGCCAATTTCCTGCCGTTTTCGCTGGCGGCGATTCTCCTGACCCTGGCCCTGGTGCCTCTCGCCCTGACACGCATGGAAGCTCCCGTGATTGAGCAGGCTCATCGGATGTCAGTCTTCAAGCTGGCCCGGCAGTCGTTCTCCGGTATGGCGGGCGCGCTGATCAGTGGCGTCATGATTGGCGGCTTTTACGCGCTTGGCCCGGTGTACGCCACTCTGGTGGGTCTGGATGTGACCCGGACGTCCACGTTCATGGCCAGTGCGATTGTGGCGGCCATGCTGCTGGCGTGGCCCCTGGGTCGGGTGTGTGACCGCTTTGATCGTCGTCGGGTGATGTTCTGGGTTTCATTGTCGGCTGCTTCCGCGGCTATCGGTGTGGCGGTCTTCGGGGCCACGCAGTTGGCCTTGCTGACAGTTCTGGTCGGCCTGTTTACCGGTCTTTCGGCAACGCTCTATCCCATCGCTGTCGCCATTACCAATGACCGGATGGACAGCAGTGGTATTGTCGCGGCCAGTGCCACCCTGTTGCTGAGCTATGGCATTGGCAGCGTGATTGGGCCGATTACCATGGCCGAGCTGATCAACTTGCTGGGACCTTCCGGGCTGTTCTATGGCAACGCCGGTTTCCTGCTGCTGCTGGCGGTGATTACCAGCTACCGCATCAGCCACACCGTCGATGTACCGGTGGCGGAGCAGGAGCACTTCGTGCCGACCATGCCGGAGGCCTCTCCGGTGTTGACCGAAATCGATCCACGCAACGAGGAGTTCCACCAGATCCACGAGGTGGAAAGGCCAGAAGAGGACATGCGCCAGGTGGGATAGGCTCCTTCTGGCGAGTGTTTCCACTTACGCATCTGTTATTTTTTAACCGATTAGCATACTATTGGTGAATAACGGTAGAAGTATATTGATTGTTGGATTCCATGGCTGGCAGTGCTGCCAACCGGATGATGACCAGGAGTTGGAATCATGAGAGAGCAGTTTCCCTTTGCGGTGGCACGAGTAACCCGTCGCTGGCGCAAGATGCTGGATGAACGTCTCAAGGACCTGGGAGTCACCCAGGCCCGCTGGAGCACCATGTTCTACTTGCGTGCGGGCGGCGAAGGCCGTACCCAGCGTGAGCTGGCCAACCTGATGGCGATCGAAAACCCCACGCTGGTTAGGCTCCTGGATAGCCTGGAGCAGCAGGGGCTGATTGAACGTCGCCCCTGCCCGAACGATCGTCGGGCCCGCCGCCTCTACCTGACCAAGGCCGGTGCCGACTTCATGGATGAGTTGACCAGTCGTGCTGCCACGTTGCGTGAGGAGATGCTGGACGGCGTCTCTGATAAAGAAATCGAATGCGCGCTGAATGTGTTCAACAAGATCATGGAAAACGCTGAGAAACAGTCTTAGCGTGCTTTCGGGCATGTCCGCGTGGTGACTTGAGATCGCTGCACCAATCGCTTAGTATGCCCGCTCCTTCGGGGGAGTAGCCTTCGTGCTGAGTAGAACTCAGGCGAATGGTAGTCAACATACTTGGAGCTCAATCTCCATGGCTACCATGTTCCACACCGCACGGTGGGAATTGGCAAGACCCGGGGCAGGTCACCTCCATAGGGCGGAAGGTGGGCTGTCCCGTGTCTGGTAATCTCCGCCCTGAGGTCTGTATGAATGGATGCTTTTCTCGCTTCTGCCCTGGCAGTTGCCATTGCCGAAATCGGTGATAAAACCCAGCTGCTGTCGCTTTTCCTGGTTGCCCGTTACGCCACCCGCACGCCCATCATCCTGGGAATCCTGATTGCCACTGTCCTCAATCATGCCTTGTCCGCGTGGCTGGGTGCCTGGGTGGCCCAGTGGATTCCGGAAAGCTGGTTGCCCTGGATTCTCACCGTCAGTTTCATCGCCATCGCGCTCTGGCTCCTGATTCCCGACAAAGACGACAGCGCCGACTCCAAATTCCTGGGCATGGGCGCGTTCATGGCCACCACCATTATGTTCTTCCTGGCAGAAATCGGTGATAAAACCCAGGTGGCCACGGTGGTACTTGCTGCAAGGTATACCGAGACGTTCTGGGTTATCATCGGTACCACGGTCGGGATGTTGCTCGCCAATGTGCCGGTTATCATGGCGGGGCGCTGGTTGATGGAGCGTTTGCCCCTGGCGACAGCGCGGATTTCGGCGAGTGTACTCTTTGTGATTCTGGCCATCGCAACGGTGTGGGCCACGTTGGTGAACTCATAGTGGGTTTGCGGGTCATCTAGTCAGGAAGGAACAGGAATTGGAACAGGTTGTTATGCGGTTGAAATGTGGTTTCGCACTCTGTTTGAGTCTGCTGTGGGCAGCACCGGTGGCGCTGTCGGCCCAGGAGTCTGCCTCCCAGGCCCAGGGTGGCTCGGAAGTTGAAGCGAGTGAGCAGCGGGCGCCCCGGGTTCCGACCTTTCAGGCCAGGGGGGATCTGGCCGGTGAGCTGCGGATGTTCACCACCGAGTACGAAGACACTTTTGCCGGCATTGGCACTGACCTGGCGCTGGGCTATCTTGAATTGGTGCATGCGAACCCCGGGGTGGATCCCTGGCTGCCGGGCGAAGGTACCACCATTACCCTGCCCCGGATGTACGTCCTGCCGGATACCCGGCGCGAAGGCATCGTGATTAACCTTGCGGAATACCGCCTGTACTACTTTTCTGAACAGGGGGTACAGGTTTATCCCGTGGGTGTGGGTACCGAGGAAAACCCCTCGCCACTGACCAACGCGGAAGTGACCATGCCGCTGGAGTCTCCGGCCTGGTACCCGCCGGCGAGTATCCGCGCCGAATATGAGGCTTCGGGAGATTTCCTGCCTCGCATGATACCGCCCGGCCCCGGTAACCCCCTGGGTACGCACGCACTGCTTCTCAGTGAGAAGGGGTATTTGATCCACGGCACCAACAAACGGTTTGGTGTTGGCATGCCGGTCAGCCATGGCTGTTTCCGGATGTACAACGAGGATATTTCCCGGTTTGTTTACCAGGTTGAAAAAGGTACGCCTGTGCAAGTGATCCGGGAGCCGGTGAAAGTGGGTATTTCTCAGGGAGAGGTCTGGCTCGAGATACACCGCCCGGGTGAGGATTACCCGCTGGAAGACCGGGAAAAAGTATGGCAGCAGGTGCTCGCTAAACTGGAAGAATTCCGGGCCCGGCACCCTGAGATCCAGCTCAAGCGACGGGCCATCGACATTGCCGTCGACCAGGCTGACGGGATTCCCATGATGATTGGCGAAACACTGCCACGGATGGCGAGCGACGACGCCCCTGAGCAGAAAAGCCGGGGCGAAGAGAGCCGCTCGGATCAGACGCTGTATTTCTAGAGCCGGTTACTGACACAAGGTGCCGGCCAGCGGAGGAAGAAAGTGATGAGCCGAACCTTTGTAATGGTCAGTGCAATCCTGTTATTGGCCCTCTTGGTCGGGCAGCCCCATGCCCAGCAGGGGCAGCCTGGTACCGCTCTGGTCCTGTCGGTGGAAGGGGCCATTGGTCCGGCCACCAAGGATTACCTGATCCGCGGCATCCAGCGAGCCGAGCGCCAGGGCGCGAAGTTGATCATACTGGAACTGGATACCCCCGGAGGGCTGCTTGAGTCCACCCGGGATATCATCAAGACCATCCTGGCCTCGGACGTGCCCGTTGCCACCTACGTATCGCCCCAGGGTGCCCGGGCAGCCAGTGCCGGTACCTATATTCTCTATGCCAGCCACATCGCCGCCATGGCGCCGGCCACCAACGTGGGCTCCGCAACCCCGGTACAGATGGGCGGCATGCCCGGTTCCCCGGAACCGGATACCCCAACCGATGCTCCTTCCGATTCCTCCGAACAGAGCCCGACCGATGACGCGGACAAGAAGCGCGGTGGCACCGCCATGGAACGCAAAATCCTGGAAGATGCGGTGAGCTACATCCGTGGCCTGGCGGAGCGTCATGGTCGCAACGCAGACTGGGCAGAAAAAGCCGTTCGGGAAGCCGTTAACCTCAGTGCCAGTGAAGCGCTGGAACTCGGCGTTATTGATGAGCTGGTGCCAGACTTACAGACCCTGCTGGAGCGTATCGATGGGCGCACCGTGCGCCTGGTCTCCGGCGAGGTCACCCTGAGCACCGCCAACCTGACGCTGGAACGGGCCAGCCCCGATTGGCGTACCGAGCTGCTGTCGGTGATCACCGATCCGAACGTGGCTTATTTCCTGATGATCATTGGCTTTTACGGGATTGTGTTCGAGCTGGCCAACCCCGGTGCCATCGTGCCAGGGGTTATTGGCGCCATCAGCCTGATCCTGGCCTTGTTTGCCTTCCAGGTGCTGTCGGTGAACTACGCAGGCATGGCGCTGATACTCCTGGGGCTGGCGCTGATTGTCGGCGAGGCCTTTGCGCCCAGTTTCGGCATACTTGGGGTCGGCGGTATCGTCGCTTTTGTGACCGGGGCGGTGATTCTCATGGACGGCAGCCACCGGGATATTTCACTGCCTACCATTGGTGGCACAGCCCTGGTCGCCGGGGGATTCATCCTTTGGACCGTGAGCCGCTTCGTGGGCCTGCGACGACAATCACCAGTCAGTGGGGGTGAACACATGCTGCATCAGACCGTAGAAGCGGTGGATGATTTCAAGCCGGACCACGGACAGTACCGGGGTCATGTGCGGATATCGGGGGAGCGTTGGCACGCCATCAGTCAGACACCGATTGGCGCTGACACCCTGGTCCGGGTAATGGCCATGGACGGATTAACCCTGGCGGTGGAACCTGCAGACAAGCAGAGTGATAGCAAGGCAAGCAATCCATAACTGACGGCAAAATCAAGGAGGCCGTATGAACCTGGGCGACTTTATTCCCTATCTGGCACCCACGGTGGTGCTTTTGCTGATTCTCGGTTCGGCGCTCAAGATCATGCCCGAATACGAGCGCGGCGTGGTGTTTTTTCTGGGCCGTTTTCAAGCGGTAAAAGGGCCGGGACTGATCATCGTGATTCCGGGCATCCAGCAGATGGTGCGAGTGGATCTGCGAGTGATCACTCTGGATGTGCCCGATCAGGACGTGATCTCGAAAGATAACGTGACGGTGCATGTCAGTGCGGTCCTGTATTTCCGGGTGGTGGACCCGGAGAAGGCCATCATTCAGGTGGAAGACTTTGCCAACGCCACCGGGCAGCTGGCGCAAACCACACTGCGCTCTGTGCTGGGCAAGCACGATCTGGATGAAATGTTGTCCGAGCGCGACAAACTGAACGAGGATATTCAGGAAATCATTGATTCCCAGACCGAAGGCTGGGGGATCAAGGTCGCTAATGTGGAAATCAAGCATGTGGATCTGGACGAATCCATGATCCGGGCCATTGCCCGTCAGGCCGAGGCGGAACGGGAACGCCGGGCCAAGGTGATTCATGCCGAGGGTGAGCTGCAGGCTTCCAAGAAACTGGTAGAGGCGGCCGAAGTCATGTCGGCCGAGTCGGGCGCCATGCAGCTGCGTTATTTGCAGACTCTGTCCGACATGAGCACCAAGAACGCTTCAACCATCGTTTTCCCGTTGCCCATGGACATGATCCGGAACTTTATGGACCACTCAATCAAGCCAGCGGGCCGGGATAAATCAACGGACGAGGCCTGAGCGCTTAAGCACTCTTTGTTCAGGCACAAAAAAAGGCCGGATAACCGGCCTTTTATGTGTCAACGACTGCCTTACTTCTGGGCAGAACGCTGCAGCATGCGCTTGGCACGCTCGTTGGCTTCGTCCGCGGACTTCTGAGCGGCGCGAGCGGCGGCCAGGGCTTCTTCAGCAGTTTGCTGGGCCGAATTAGCGTCGCGAGCAGCGCTGTTGGCTGTGTTCAGTGCTTTGTCAGCGGTTTCTTCCGCAGACATGGCGGTTGCATTGGCCTCGTCAATAGCAGCCTGGTTGGCACAGCCGGCAGTGACGGCAGTAGCCAGTGCAAAACCGGCGATCATCAGTTTACGCATGGTAAATCCCCTAATTGGTCGTATTATTTCCTGTAATTATGGAAGCCAGCTTGGACGACTTCCAGCAGCTCTGCGCGATAGACTTCTGCTACCAGAGTCGTAAAACAGTGTAAAACAGTCTGCGACAAAATGTTAACCAGAGATGGCTAAAATTTCTTAATCTCTGCCAATAACTTAATGCTTTTGTGAACCCGTCAGGGCTCAATCCGGATGGGAGTGCCGTTTTTTACCAGCGTCCAGATCTCGTCCATGGCTTCATTGGAGACCGCAATGCAGCCATCGGTCCAGTCCAGGCCAATATAGGCAAAGGCCATATCCCCGGCGTTGTTCGGAAGCCCGTGAATCATGATGCTGCCGCCGGGATCCAGGCCCCAGGCATCGGCCAGTTCCCGGTCCCGGGCGCTGGGATAGGAGATGTGAATGGCCTTGTAGAAATCACTGTCCGCCAGCCGCCAGTCCAGGGTGTAATCCCCTTCGGGCGTGCGCTCATCGCCCTCCGACAGCTTGTGGCCCTCGGGGTTGTCGCCCAGGGAAATGCGGTATTCCTTCACGGCTTCCTGATCACTGAGAAGATAGAGTCGGCGCTCGGTCTTACGTACCAGTACCTGGGTGATCTCGGGCGTTGATGCATGGGCGGCTTGAGAGGAAACCGCCGGCATTCTGGGTTCCGCTTTGGCCAGGAGTTCGTTGGCATTGGCCAGTATCGGAACCAGAAGCAGGGAAATGATTAAAGCAATGCGCATAGCCGCAAACCCTGTGCGCTCATAGACTCGGAGTGGTTAAAAAAGCGATTAAACTTTGTTCATGCAGTTTATCGCGTAGTCAATGCACTGACCAGTTACCGTTGCATCTTCAGGCCGACTTTCGTGACCCGGTCCGCATCCGTGGCTCGGGCAACCAGTGTCACCGGCCCCAGCGTGACCTTGTCGCCGACCACCGGATGACCCTTGGTGCGTTTGGCGAAGCATTCGGCCAGTGTCAGATCGGGCGAAAGGTTGTCGAACTCAATGCCATACGCCTGTTCCACATCTCCCAGCAAGGCATCACCGTTGAGCACAAAGTCACCGAAGAACGCGCGCTCGGCCAGATATTCGGGGGCCTGTCGCCCACTCAGCGCCTTGCCCAGATCGGTCAGTACGGATGGTGTGGCGAACATGGCCACGGTGTCCCCGGCAGACACCTCCAAATCCTGGGTGGGCTGCAGGCACTGACGCTTTCGAAACACGCCGGCCACCGCGGTGTTGTCCGGCAGGCGCAGTTGTCCAAGCTTTTTCGGTTGTTGCCAGTGTTTGCCGCGTAACGGAAACAGCATGAGTTCGTGGTCACCGGCGGCCGGGGCATCCAGCGGCAGGCGCCGGAACGGTGCTTCGCTGGCGGGTACTTCCAGTCCCAGTTTCCGGGCCAGGGGAGCCATGGTGGTGCCCTGAACCACCAGCGAGACCAGCACAATGAAGAAGGCTGCGTGGAAGACCAGTTGCGCGTCCGGCAGATCGGCAATAACCGGAAACAGCGCCAAGACGATCGGTACCGCGCCCCGCAGGCCCACCCAACTGATAAAGCCCAGCTCCCGACGGTTAAAACCAAAGGGCCAGAGTGTCAGCCATACGGTGACCGGCCGGATCACGAAAATCAGTGCCAGTGCCAGGATCAGTCCGGCCCCGGCCAGCGGTAGCAGGTCCGAGGGGTTCACCAGCAGACCCAGGATCAGGAACAGACAGAGCTGGGCCAGCCAGGCCAGGCCATCGTGGACCTGAAGAATCATCGGCATCATGCGCACATGCCGGTTGCCGATTACCACACCCGTCAGATAGATGGCCAGGAAGCCTGAGCCCCCCAAGGCGTTGGTGGCCGAGAACACCACAATGCCGGCGGCAGCTACCAGCAAGGGATAGAGGGCGGGCGTGAGGCGGATGCGGTTGGCCAACTGGACCACTAGAAAACCACCGATCGGTCCTATGACAATGCCCAGACCGAATTGCTGAACCAGCATCAGCAACACCGCTCCCGGCGTGTCCTGGCCCTGCTGGCCGATCAGGGTGACCAGCATCAGGGTCAGGAAGATGGCCATCGGGTCGTTGCTGCCGGATTCGATTTCCAGAGTCGCACTGACCCGTTCATTCAAATGCAGGCCCCGGCCCTGCAACAGGGAGAACACCGCTGCAGCGTCGGTGGAGGAAATGATGGCGCCGATCAGCAATGCCATTAACCACGGCAGGTCAAACACCCACCAGGCCACCAGGGCTGAGCCAGCGGCTGTCATGGCCACTCCCAGCGTGGCCAGCACCAGGGCCGGTCTGAGTCCTACCCGGAAGGTTTCGACCCGCGTGCGCATGCCGCCATCCAGCAGGATGACACCCAGAGCCAGGTTGGCTACCAGGAAGGCCAGTTCGAAATTGTCGAATATGATGCCCCCGGGCCCGTCTTCGCCCATGAGCATGCCCACCGCCAGGAAAATCAGCAGCACGGGCAGGCCTACGCGGCTTGAAAGTGGGCTGAGCACGATGCTGAAAACCAGCATCAACGCGCCAATCAGGGTGTACGTGGGGTCCATCAGGCTCCAGGTGCAAGCGGGTGGCCGGAATAGGGTATCGGGCCTATATTGCTGTTACAGCCATTATGCAGGCGGGCGTAGCTCAATGGTAGAGCTTCAGGTTCCCAACCTGGTGACGTGGGTTCGATTCCCATCGCCCGCTCCAAACCGATACCCGCACACATCCTGATACCTCCTTAAAACTCCGTTTTTTCAATCGCTTAAGTAAGCTTAATGTCTTTATACGCCCGTGTATATCCTTGTACCTCGGGGCCCGTTGTGTATAGCGGCTTGTATGGTAATTTCAAAGGCGAACTGAGCTATACAAACGGAAACCGGAATGAAGCGCAAAGAAATCAAACGGACCCCGCTGGCTGAGACAGTACTGCGGAGCCTGGAGCCTGATGACAAACTCTACAGGGTCAAAGATGGGCCGAACCAGCTGCATTTCACCGTGGCTGCCAACGGCGCTAAGCGCTGGGAGGTCAGATTTAAACGGCCTGATGGTAAATGGAGCTGGCTGGGTGTTGGTGGTTACCCGGCTGTTAGCGCCAAGTTTGCCCGAAAACAGGCCGATCTCATTCAGGCACAGGTATCGGACGGGAAGGACCCTCGGGAAGTTCGCCGTGCTGAGGAAGCAGCCAAAAAGGCGCTAATTGAACATCCCTTCTCGGAGTCTTGTGAGTACTGGTACAACAAGAAACTCGATGATGGTTATGCCAAAAGTACTGCGAAACAGATGCGTGGATATCTGGACAATGACATCCTGCCTGAGCTTGGAAACATTCCGATCAAGCAGATTACGCCAAAACAGTGTGCCGACCTGCAACACAAGATCGAGCTCAGCCAGAGCTTCGATAAAAGCAAGAAGGTTCGTCAGGCGCTGAACCAGATCTTCCGTTACGCCATCGGGCGCGGAATCTGCGAGACCAATCCCGCGTCTGAACTAAGGTATATCGCCAAGCGAAGAGGTGGAAAAACTCCTTTCCCTCATTTATTAGAGCCTGAGCTGCCAGATTTTCTGAGAGCCGTGGAATCCTCCACCTCCCGGACACAGACCGTGATTGCTATGAAAATGACGCTTTTCACAGCATCGCGTCCTGGGATGGTCGTCAAGGCGGAGTGGACGCATGTAAATCTGGATCTGGCGTTGTGGGTTGTGCCCGAGGGGAATATGAAAAACAGGACTCAGCACATTGTTCCCCTTCCGGTTCAACTCGTGGCTTTGCTGAAAAAACTCAAAGAAATGACCGGTCGGTCCCGGTACCTGTTTCCAAGTATCGGGCCAAAGAATCCGACCATGCCCACAGATTCGATTAACAAGATGCTACGGGGCATCGGTTATAAGGGGCGATTGACCGGCCACGGTTCGCGGCACACCGCTTCTACCCTTCTGCATGAGCATGGCTGGCAGCATTACCACATTGAAGCCCAGCTCTCTCACAAGATGCCGGGTGTTGCCGGTGTCTATAACCAAGCCGCGTATCTGGAGGCCCGCCGGGTGATGATGCAATGGTATGCCGATTATCTGGACGCGCTAAGGAAAGGGTTGACTGAAAAGCAGAAAAAGAAATTTGAGCAGCGTGTTGTCGAGGCAATGATCCGGTATCGGCCGGTCGAACCCGGCCAACAGGTTGCTGCTTGAAAATCGGCTCACCCGGGTCTTATTTCAAATTTATTGAAATTAGACGCCACACGGGCACCGAATCCAGCAATAGTATAGGTGTCGTTCTTAACAAATTCAGGAGCGGCACCTATGGCCAAGAAAATCCAGAAAATCCTCATCCGCCAGAAAACGTTGATGGAAATGCTTGATCTCTCCAGCAGTGGGTTCTATGAGCTGAAGAAGCGTGATCCCACCTTTCCTAGGCCGATCAAGGATGGCAGTTCTCAGCAGGCTCCAGCCTTTTATGTGTATGAGGAGGTTCGTTGCTGGCTGATTGACCGGATTACAGCTCGGGATGAAAAGCGTTGATTGAGTTCGCTTTGGATAGTCACACCTCTCTTGGGTTGTATCAGTGTCGAAGTTTGACAGGCAAATGCTACATCAGGAGCTTGGCCGCATGAGTTCGTAACCAATCCCTGCGTTCAGGGTAATCCGGCATGACCCGTGCCATCTCCCGCCAGAACTCCGGGGAATGGTCATGGCGTATCAGGTGGCAGAGTTCGTGAACCACCACGTAATCCACCATCCGGTTAGGTGCCATCATGATCTGCCAGTTGAACTCCAGCTTGCCCTTGGTGGTGCAACTGCCCCAGCGGGATTTGAAGGTTCGGATTCCCACTCCGGCAGGTTCCACACCAACCACGGGCGCGAAGCGGTTAACTTTCTCGGTCAGCTTCTGTTCAGCCTGTCGTTTGTACCAGCGCACAAGGGCGTTGCGGACCATGTGGGGTTGTTCGGTGCCGTTGGGGACGGTGACCACCAAGCGCCCGTTCAATAGCTTCACAGGCGCGAAGTTGCCTGTTTCTACCTTCAGCCGGTAGTTGCGCCCCAGATAGCTGAAGGCTTCGCCAGACACATAGCGTTTGCTGCTGGCGGGGGTCATTTCCCGGTGCAGAGTGATCTTTTCTCTGATCCAGCGGCGTTTGGCTGCCAGTAACTGGTCGATCTTTTCGGCAGGGGTGTTCACGGGCACCACCACAGACACGGCACCGTCTTCCACCCGAATATCCGCAGACTTGCGGCGGTTGGTGCGGATGACTTCGGCAATGAAGCCGTGGGCATCCCGGTATTCTGGTTTATGTGCAGCTGCCATCATTTGAACTTGTTCTTCGCCAGTTCCATGAAACGGTCCTGAACTACGTTTACCAGGGCTTTCTCTCCAAACGAACAATCCAGAACCGCCCGTTTGATTTCTTTCTTCATACGCTTCACTTCGTCCGGCTTGCTGAAGAAATCCACAATCTGGGTGGCTTCGTCGAACATGCTGACAAGGTCCTGGCTGGTTGCCTTGATCTCGTCGTGTACGGCTTCGCTGATGGCATCTTCACCGGCGTGGCTGGTCACTTCCGCCATCAGGATGTTGTAGAACGCGAACTCGGTTTCACTCAGCCCCAGATCATCCGCCGCCTGTTTGTGCTCAGACTCCATGCTATCGACCATCTGAAGCAGCATTTCCAGCTGCTGGTCCCACTTGCCCGCCGTCTTTTCGATTATGTCCCGCAGGCGAAGGCTCAGGGATTTGTAGTACTCCGGGTCTTCATCCAGATTCACGGTGATGTGGTGTTTGATGGCGCTTTCGATTTCGGACGCGCGGGATTCGGGGGATTTGATCTGCTCCACCGTCTCCTTGAAATTCGCTGCCATCAGGTCCACGGGTGGAATCTTCGGGTCTACTCCGGTGCTGATGATGTGTTCATCCACCAGCTGGCGGACCTTTGCTCCAGCATCGCTGATGTTCAGTCCGGGGTCCCGGTAGCGATTACGGGCAGCATTCTGCACCTTGCCCCACAGCTTAAGGTCTGGGATGAATGGTTTGGCGGCAGTATCCGGCAGAATCACATCCATCTGCTTGGCGAATTTCTTGAACGCCAGTTCGAACTGCTGGCGGGTGTCTTCGTCCTTCAGGTGCAGAACGTAATCATCCACATCCGTGCCTTTAACACCGGCAAAAATCGCAGCCACACGGGTGTGAGCCGCCTTCAGGCGGGGTATTTCGTCCTTCAGCGTGTGATAGGTGCCTTCCACGTCTTCACTGCTGAACTGCTTCAGCGCGTCGGTCAGGTAGTCTGATAGCCCGTAGTAATCCACCACGTAACCGCAGGCTTTCCCTTTGTAGGTCCGGTTTACCCGCGCGATTGCCTGCATCAAGGTATGATCCTTCAGGCTCCGGTCGATATACATCACCTGTGCAATGGGCGCATCGAAGCCGGTCAGCAGCATATCCTTCACGATCAGGAAACTGGTGGGGTCTTCGTCCATCGGTTTGGTGAAGTTCCTGATCACCTGCTTCTGGTGCGCGCTGTCTGTGTATTGGCTCAGGTATGCCGGGTCGTTTTGGGTGCCGGAGATGATCACTTCCGAAGGGGGCGCTTCCAGGTCGTCCAGGGTCTTCTTGAACACCGTGGCAGCATGGCGGCTGCCCACCACAATCATGGCTTTGAAGCCGTTGGGCTGAATCTTTTCCCGGTAATGCTTCAGCAGGTCGATACACACCCAGCGAATACGTGCAGGGGCTTCCCGCACTGCCCGTTCCACGCCGTACTTCTTCTTGATTTCCCGCTTTTCGTCGTCGCTTTTGTCTTTGAAGTATTCTTCAAACAGCGCGTCCAGGGAGTCGCCCACTACATCGCTCTGAACCTGGCGACCTTCGTAGATGATGCGTACCGTGGCACCGTCTTCCACCGCTTCGTTGATCTTGTACTTGTCGATGTAGCCGCCAAAGGCTTTGTCCATCTTCTGGGATTTCAGCAGGGGCGTACCGGTAAAGCCAATCTTCGGGGCGTTGGGCAGGGCGGCATTGATGGTCATTGCCAGCCCGCCAAACTGGGTACGGTGGGCTTCGTCCGCCAGCACGATGATCTTTTCGCTGGGGTTCAGGTCGGTAAAGTCGCCTTCCTGCTCGGCTTCCTGAAACTTCTGCACCATGGCGGTCACAATGTCGGAAGAATCCTTGGACAGCAGTTCCTTCAGTTCCGTCACTGATCCGGCGTTATGGATGGTTTCGTTCTGGGCCTCCCGGAAGGTTTTGGACAGTTGCCCGTCGAGCTGAGTACGGTCGGTCACGAACACCAGTTTGTACTGCTTCAGCTCTGGGTCGCGGCGCATCTTCACTGCCAGCATGACCATGGTCAGGGACTTTCCGGAGCCTTGGGTATGCCAGACTACCCCGGATTTTTCCTTGCGGGTGATGCCGTTCTTGAGGCGTTCTATGACCTTGTTCACTGCCCGGTATTGCTGATACCGAGCCACCTTCTTAATCAGACGACCATCCACCGGCTCATACAGGGTGAAGTTCTGCATCAGGTCCAGGAAGCTGGCGGGGTTGAACATGCCGGCAAGCAACCGTTGCTGTGGCGTAACCTCACTCGAAGCTACGCCAGCACCAGATGCGATTTGTTTAGCGGCAACGAGGTATTCAGGTGATGGCACATCGCCTATTTTGTGGCTATCTGAAGCAGTCCCAGTGGCTACAGTCCTGGGCTGTTGCACCATTGCCCGAATATCGGCATCGGTAAACGGGTAAGCATCTTTCCAGTCACCGTAATGCTGGGCACTGGAACTGATTGTGCCCACCTTCGCCTGGTCTCGGCATGTAGACACCATCAACTGGTTGTACCAGAACAGCTTCTGAGCACCTTCATCATCTTCCGGGGAGCGCAGGTTGGCGTACCGGCGCAGCTGGTTAATCCCTTCGGCTACTGCGTCGGCAATATACGGCGATTTGCACTCAATCACCGCCAGCGGCAAGCCGTTCACGAAGCAGACGATATCCGGGATGATGTTTTGGTTGAGGCCTTCAACCTTGAATTGGTTAGTGCACAGGAATTCGTTGTTTTCAGGGTTGTCGAAATCGATGACCTTGACCGTTTGCCCCTTGCGACCGGCACCTAGGTCCTGTTCCACCGACAGGTAGTTTACCAGCAGGTCGTAAATGGACTGATTGTATTCCATCAAGCCCGCATGATTGGGGTGAGTGAACTCGCGGATGACTTTGCGCAGGTTCTCGTCACTGATCCATGGGTTCAGCCGGACCACGGCAGCTTCCAGCCGTTTGGACAGCACCACATCCCGGTAGTAGCCCCGTTCACCTGACTCTGAACTTGCGGCTGTCGGCACCAACGCCGATCCCGGTAAATAATTCCAGCCAAGGCGTGTTAGTTGTTCGATGGCGGGCAGTTCAACCTTTTCGACTTCATCCTGAAACAAGGAAAGCTCCCTGGTAAGCGTGTGCCTGCTGCGAGAGGCAACTCATTGGTATTAACCTAGGTTAGCAGTTTGAAGGGAGAAATTGGATGTTAGCCGGCGCGCCATCGGGCCAGGCGCTTATCACATTCGTCCTTAGGCAAGCGGGCCCCGGCCTTGAGCATGGCCGTTAATGCGGTGAACAGCTCTGCGGGGGGTAGAACCCGGTGGTATTCCAGTTCATCCAATATCCAGAGCACGCCTCGAACATCCAACGAAGCGCGTCGGCCGGATTTACGGAGAGCGCCATCATTAGTCAGCAAAGTCCAGCCCCGCTCCCTGGCCATGAAGTCGTGAATTCAGATAATAACTGCAGCACTTTGGCTTAACCAGGTAGAGGCGGGAGGGCCGTCGCCGGTACCCTCACGGGCTTTACCGACCAAAGTGAAGCAGTGATGAAGTACCGACAACTGACCCAGACACAACGATATCAGATTTCGGCCCTGCGTGTGGCCGGCAAAAGCCAACGACAGATCGCTGCAATGCTGGGCTGCCACAACAGCACGATCAGCCGCGAGTTGCGGCGTAACAGCGTTCATGGCTATGAACCAGAGATGGCGCAGCGTCAGGCGAACACCCGGCGTAGAACCGCCTTCAAGCACCACAAACGAGTACAGTGGCTGACAGATTGGGTCTCTGAACGGCTGAAGGAACATTGGAGCCCTGAGCAGATTTCAGGCTTTATGCGCCGCATGAACATTCCAGTGCAAGTCAGCCACCAGTGGATCTATGACTTGATCCATCGTGATCGTCTCCTGGGTGGTCGCCTTTGGCGCTGCTGCCGGCACCGGAATAACCGTGGTCGCAAACGCAGAGCGAAGGAGGCAGGCCTCGGTAAAATCCCGAATCGGGTCGGTATTGAGTGCCGTCCCAACGAGGTTGAACGTCGTGCCACGCTTGGCCACTGGGAAGGCGACACCGTGCTTCAGGGCCACAAGCAATCCGGCCTGGTGACACTGGTGGAGCGTCGCAGCGGTTACCTGCTCGCAGGCCGCCTGAAGCGGTTTACGGCCAACCAGACAACGCGCACTGTGATCAGGCTTTTAAAGCCGATCCGAGGTGCTGCGAAAACGCTGACACTGGACAACGGCAGCGAGTTTTCGGAACACGAACACATGGCCAAAGAGTTGGGCTTGGCGGCTTATTTTTGTGATCCATACTGCTCAGGCCAGCGGGGCACGAACGAGAACACGAACGGCTTGCTGCGCCAGTACTACCCGAAAGGGACGAACTTCGCGAAGCTGTCTCAGACACACATCAACCGAGTGGTTGAGCAATTGAACAATCGGCCCAGGAAACGACTGGGCTACCTGACACCGGCGGAGGTGTTCTGGGGTGAATATTCCGGAGCACTATAAATGAGCGGTGCTGCGGTTATTGGTTGAATCCACGGTAACAGGATATATCCGCCAGCGAGGAGTTATTTAGCGTCTGCTTTAGACCAAACAGTTCGAGGGTCTCTTCGCCGTTAATTACTTCAACGGTGAGTCCCAGATCCTCCAGTTGCACCCCGGGTGGTTTTCGAAGCTCCCGCCACACAAAATCCGTGGTGACGAACTGGTGTGGCAACTGAAAGACGTTTTCCAGCAGGTTACTGTGGTGCAGGTCGATCCAGATGTTGGTATCAGAAACGAGAATCTTCGTGGGCATCGGCGCCGTCACCTGCTTGTCCGTTAGCCATCACATCCTCGATCTCTCCCAGACCGACACCCAGTAATTCCGCCGCTCTGGACGGGGTCACAAGCCCCTCGGCCAGCGCCCGGTATACGAGTTGGCGCAGACGGTAGGAATTTTCCGAATCCAGAGATTCTGGCTCGTTCTTTCGATAACCACGGGACGACCAGAATCGGATAGTACTTTGATAGAACCCCTGTTGAACGATACCCAGGTCATAGAGGCGCCTCAGCAAAGCCTGAATGGAAATGCCCCATTCTTCTTTCGCCAGAAGGAACTCCTTCAGCAGTACCCGGCTCCGATGGTTGCCAAAAGTCGCCCGAACCTGGCTAGCAGGAAATAGAAACGCACCGGCAAAACGGTGGCACCAGTTTTCTTCTTCGCGAGTGCCATGAATGTCATCGGGAATGTCCATCACCAGATGACCGAGTTCGTGGGCCAGATTGAACCGTTGCCGTTCTCCCGGGCGAGAAATGTTGCTGACGATAACGGCATCAGCGCCGTCATTGACCACCGCGCACAAGCCATCGAACTTTTCATGGGCCTCAAGACCTACAACCTTGATGCCGTTCTCTTCCAGGGTCTCGGTGAGGTTGGCGATCGGATTGGTGCCCAGGTGCCATTCCTTCCGCAGGTCCTCGGCTGCCTTTTCGATCTCGTCGGTGTTCGACACCCGAAAATGTTCCCGCCACTGGGCGAAACCGTTATCGTCATTTTCGTTATCAAACAGACGTTCGGCAGCCAGGTAGCGCTCCAGGTGCTCTCGAACCTGTTCTTTAACCGCTTCCTGCTGCTTCTTACCGAACGCCGAATGCTTTCGAAAATCCACCTCGCCCAGTTCGACGGAATCCGAGCGGAAGAAGTATTCAGGATTCACGCCCAGCACATCCGCCAGCTGAATCAAGCGAGTTGAATTGGGCGCATCCTTACCCTGCTCATATTTCGACAGAGCCTGTTTGGTGATGTCTCCCATCTGGTCGGCGACCTGCTGCAGGGACATATTTTTCAGGACTCGTGCACGACGCAACCGATCATGCAACATGGCTCTCTTCCTTAACGTTGACAACTATTGGTTGACGATTTTAGTTTAAGCTTGACGAGTGTCAACCTGATAGGTAAATTGGTTACACAAACACACAAGATGTAGTGTTTTTCGCCTCAAGCTTGAAGTGGCGGAGTAGTAAGAGAGTCTGAAAAGGCTTTCTCGGGAAAGATTCCCGGCTCGGGTGGGGGCCCGAACCGGGAGGACGCAAAAGAGCAGGACTTAGCATGGCGGCCCTGTTCTCTTGGCAGGTTGCAATCGCATATTGCGCACGAAAGAGTAGACCTCACCGCGTAGCACGTCAACTTTGCGAAGTTTCCAAGGCCGTGATTATTGCAGGAGATGATCCCATGGCTCGCAAAGACGACTATGAGATTATTTTCCGCCCTTACATCCGTAAGAACGGAAAGATCATCCGCCCGAAGAAGGGCAAGGCCTTTCCGATCAAGGTTCGTAAGAAGCGGTGATGGAACGGCGGGGACGGTTGTCCCCGCCGCATTTCATGCGACTGCTGTTTCGTTCTCGCCGACGTTGACTCTGACCTTGCCGGTTAACAGGTCCTGCATGAGGGCTTTTTTCAGTCCTGTCAGGTGAGCAACCTTTGTTTCCCTTTCCTCCAACAATGTTGCTACTGACTGGATTGCACTGCTGATTCCTCGCTGCTCAGCCAACGGAGGGACTTTAAGCAGAATTTTCCCGCAATCGGGCACCCTTAAATGTGGTGTGGTGCTACCACCGCTCAAGTCTTCAATCTGATTCTGACAGTATTCGCTAAGCATGGACCAGAGCAGAAAGCCTGAGTCCAGCTTCTCAGACGCTGCCCGGTAAACCATTGTACGCTGCCCAAGAAATAACCCCTTAGCATCCCTGACTAGCCCACACTCACCAACGGGTGCTTCTCTGGTAAAGATCAAATCGCCCGCCTTAAGTGCAAGACGTCTGCTCCAAGACTGGAACGTCTTTTGGCTAACGTAGCGCATCCCATCCATCACAATTCGTCCGTTACGAACGTTTGTCGTGCGAATCATTCTGTACGGTGTAACGTGGTCTACAACTGGAGCAGTTTTGTTCACGCAATCGACGATGTTACTGCATAAGTCAGAAATGTAACGAACGTCCCACGACGCAGGTATCCGCCCCACTGGCGAATCTTTGAACTCCGTATGACCAATTCCTTTGGTCAACAACTCCTGCATCATGCCGGTTTTCAGGTCTTTCAGTTTGTCGATCTGTGCGCGTGTTTTTTCGATCACGTCATCGACGGATGACAGGATGGCTGCGATTTTTTGTTGTTCGGGGAGTGGGGGCAACATCAGCTGTTGTTCGCCAATTATCGCGAGATTCAGCCCGGCTCTGCCGCTTCCTCCAGATGCAGCCCTTAATTCCTCATAGCGAGAGTCTAAATTTTGGTAGACATAGTCCGGGTGGACGGCTTTGTTTTCTACGATCACGCCCGCGATAGATTGGTTTGTCGTAAGCTCAATCTCTGATATTGCAACGGTACCGCGTGTTTTTCCTTGTCCCGCCAGCGCAACCAAAATAGTGCCGACAGGGAATAGCTTGGCGCTACTATTTCGAAATCCTAGTTCGGTAATGCTCTGGTTAACGTTTTTTACCCGTTTTTTGTGAACTTCACCGGATGACATCCAAGGAATACTGCCATTTTCCCAATATTCAGGGACCTGAGTGTTGGGTGTTCCGCCAGCGGATGTCTTTGCAAAGTCATCAATGGTGAGTAACTGCCACCCACTTGGAACCGCATTACTCATACCCCAGCTCCTTCAGATACCCCTTCATCACGTTTTCAGCGTCAGCCACCTGCGCATCCAGTTCGTTCAGTGACACCCGGTACTTGTCCCACCAGCGTTCCAGCTGGGTGATCACCTTGGCATCTACATCACCCACGGTTTCCCGAATGGCTTCTTTGGTCTCGATCTCCGGCTTGAAGTCGTAGTACTCTCCACTGGCTGAAGGCTCCGCATCCCGCTTCACGAACACCGTGGACACATCGAAGTCTTCCAGAATTTCTTCCCGGATGTATTCGCTTTCCACTTCACGAACCGGAATGCCGCCGTGCAGGATGGCGCGCACGTCGAAGATTTCTGGGGGCGGGCTGGTGTCGGCGTAGCGGCGGATGTTCAGGTTGTAATCGTTTTCGGCAATTTCAGCCAGAGTGACGACTTTTGAATAGCGTTTGATTTCGGCATAGTCGTCGAAGGTCTGGACGATCTTTTCAATGTCCTGCTGGCGGAGTTTGTTCTGGTTCTTGCCTTCTTCGTATTCCAGTTCGCTGTTGATGAACAGTACCTTGCCTTTGCGCTCTGCCGGTTTGTTCTTGTTGATGATCAACAGGCAGGCGGGAATGCCGGTGCCGTAGAACAGGGCAGCCGGTAAGCCAACCACGGCTTCTAGCAGGTCATCGTTCAGGATGCCCTGACGAATGGCTTTTTCGCTGGAACCCCGGAACAGCACACCGTGGGGCATGACCACCCCCATCATGCCTTCGGCGTTCAGGCTGGCGATCATGTGCTGGACGAATGCCAAGTCCCCGGCATCCTTGGGTGGTGTTCCATAGGGAAAGCGCCCGTAGGAATCACTGTCCGCTTCTTCCTTGCCCCACTTTTTCAGGCTGAAGGGCGGGTTGGCGATCACCCGGTCAAAGGTCATCAGTTCGCCGCCTTGGGTATGCTGCGGATCACCGAGAGTGTCACCCTTGCGAATGTCCGCACTGTAGACCCCGTGCAGGAACATGTTCATCTTGCAGATTGCCCAGGTGTTCAGATTCATCTCCTGACCAAACAGGGACAGGTTGGACGGGTTTTCACCGTGGGTCGCCAGATAGTTCCGGGTCTGTACCAACATGCCGCCAGAACCGGCGGTGGGGTCGTAGATACGCATACCGGCATGAGGCTTCAGCAGGGCAACCAGCAGTTGCACCACTTCAGACGGGGTGTAGAACTCACCGCCTTTCTTACCGGCGCTGTCCGCGAACATCTTGATCAGGTATTCGTAGGCGGTGCCCAGCAGGTCCGGGCGTTCAAAGTCTTCGTTGCGCAGACGGTAGCGGCTGAAGTGACTGAGTAGGTCGCGTAGCTTCTTGTCGGACAGCTTGTTCTTGATGTTGAAGTCGATGGAAACCAGTACCCCTTCCAGAACGGGGTTGTATTCTTCGATGGCTTCGGTGGCAGTGTTCAATTCAGAGCCAATGTCGTGCTTCAGGTCTTTCAAGACATTCCAGCGGGCAACGGGCGGTATATAGAAGGTCTTGTCGTATTCGTCTTCATCGTCCGCCAGCTCGCGGGCTTGGTCTTCGGACTTGCCCTTGTCCATGTAGTACCGGACAACGCCTTCCTGCGCTTCTTCAAAAGCGTCTGACAGGCGTTTCAGGAACATCATCCCGAAGATGTAGTCCTTGTATTCGGAGGCGTCCATGTTGCCGCGCAGAATGTCGGCGGCTTCCCACAGGAAGGATTCAAGTTGCTGAAGGGTGATGTTGTGGCTCATTCAACGGGTTCCATCTACTGCAATGAGCATGGGGCATGTGCTGAACACGGACGGGCAACAATCAGTTTGGCCCCATGCGGGTGAAAACGGGTTTGAGTTTATCGACCAGGGCCTGTGCCGGCAATGTGCATCGCCGGATACCAAGAGCTCATTCCGCCGCAGTGGACTCCAACTGGACTCCAAAGGCACTTAGAGCCGCTTTTTTGTACGGTCGTGCTGCGGCTCAATTTGCGTAAGTCGATTTCGAGTACACTTCGGGTCCACTTACCGTGCTCAACCTTTCTTGCTAGACCCTTCTTCTTTGGGAGCAAGCTGAGACCACAGGTTATTGATATTCTTGAGTTTACGCGGAAAAATCGCGTTTTCACGCGTTGAGATCTTCAGAGCAATTTGCCAGACTTCTTATCAAATCCTCACATCCATTATTGGACTAAGAGGGGTGCTAGCTGGGCATTTTGAATAATCAGCAATTACTTCCGGCTTCGCCGGACTCCGAAATGATCCCCGTGATCACCCTCCTCAATGGATCTCCGAGATCCAATCCAAAACTGCCGGCCACGCCAGCAACTCCCGCACGTGCGTCTTATCGACGCCAACACAAAACCCGATCCGCTATCCACTCAGCAGTGCTGCTGTTTATATAGTGAGATGGATATAGGTAAGAAACTTGCAAACACACTGATATCAGTAAGTTGCAAGCTTAATCAATGACCGAAAATTGCGGAAAAGGTCTACGTTAACTCCGCAACTGAGCAACACGGAACGTTACCAGCGCATCATCGTTGGCTGCTCGCCTCCCCGGTCATCCCACCGCCGTTAGGCAAAACCTCCGTTGCGATATCTCGCTGATTACGAGATGCCGCTCCCCGTACACGCTGTCGAGTTTCGATCTCGTGTTCACGGTCCGCAACCGAGACGCAAAAGTGCTGATACAGCAGCACGATGGATGCTCCCACCGTCAGGGCGGTCAAAGCCTTGGCACAGTCACACTTAATGCGGACTACGGGGCGGAGCATCAGCGTGGGGACCGGCTCTGAGCCCCAGATTCCGCATGGTTGGCCACGCACCCTGTATTCACGATTTTTCAAGACAATGGAGGATGCTATGAGTAATAAATCTGTCAAACGAGGCCGCCGCTCTGCCAAGCGGAAAAAACCGGCGTACAAGCGGAATTACAGCTGTGGCAAAAAACTGAGCGAGGCTATTCATAAGGCGTTGGACCAGCACTACGGTTCAGACAGCCACTTCAACACCCGAGCAACCCACAAGCGCCGAGCGTCTGTGTTTGTTCGTTACTGCAAGCGCTGTGGGATGAACGATGCTAGGAAAATCGATCGAGAATTCATCCTTCAATTCGGGGCCTACATCAAAGCCCGATTGAATGGTGACTACGAGTGGCCTGATGGGGATGTCGATGAGCAAATCAGCGTCGCATACGCACACAATGCCATCAGCACGGTTAACACCATCATGCGCGCATTTCGTTGTGATGACGCTCTGAAAGTATCCGCGAGGGAAGTTCTAGGGGTTTGCAGGAAATCGGTTCGGACCAATGAAATTAAGGCAGACGTGTTGGATGCCAGATACGCAGCCAACGTGGCAATCGCCGCTGGATACGAGCTTGGTGCCGCCGTGATTCTATTGGCTCGTGCTTGGGGTATGCGAGTTAGAGAGTGCATCCTTCAAGATCTTGATCGCATGAAGCGGGAAATCGAGGCCACCGGTGAAGCTACGATTCTTGAAGGCTGCAAAGGTGGAAGGCGTTCGAAAGACCGCACGATCAAGGCGAATGCATTTCGGATGGAAGCGCTGAATTACGCCATCGAAGTTCGACCGAAAGGGTCTCGGAACTTGTTGTCGGAAACCGACACGGTAAAGTCTTTTTTAAGAACTGAAATTAATCCGTGCCGACAATTTTTGCTGTTGTCCGGTATTCCCCATTTCATGGAGCTCAGGGCAGGCTTTGCCCAGGATATCTATGAAGAGGTAATGGGTGGGCCGTCACCGTTGAAAGGACCGATCCGCGACAAGGTGATGGACCGGATCGCCCGGGCAGAGGTTTCCAGGCAGCTGGGCCACAACCGAGTGTCAGTAGCCAGTTCTTATGTGGGAGGCACGCGCAATGCGATTTGACCACATTTTGCGACGATTGGATTTCAGTGCACTCAGTGAAACGGAGCGGAAACGGTATATCAACCGGATGATCCGGATTGTTTCGGTAATTGAGGCGCAATTCCCTCACGTAACCCGGCCAGAGCAGATTAAGTTAAAACATTGTCAGTTCTTCCGGAATGTCTGGCTACCAGCCCATTCGGCGTCTGACGCAACAAAAAAAGAATATCTGCGTGCACTCGGGCTGATCATCAGAGCTGCAGGACGCCCAGAAACCTGGATGGGCGCTCTCGGTGTAAAGACTTCGACGGAGCAAGGAGGCCGTCCAACGAAAATCGGTGTTAAACAGTCGAAAAAGTTCTACCGTTAGCAGATGAGGGATCGGATGGAAACGGATTGGAGAGGTTCCCACTATGCCGGTACATGAAAGTGAGCCTTCCGGTGGCGACGACCAGGAACTGCTGCAGCTGAAACAGGTAGCCTGGCAGGAGGTTCTTGAGCTATTTGACGGAGACGAAGCTGTGGCCCGGGACTGGATGGGGCGCCCCCGGCCCTTTTTGGGCAATGTTGCGCCGGAGCACTTGCTGCAAACTCACGAAGACATTCTTCGGCTGCGGCGTTTTGTACAACAAATCCAGCTGGGCATAGTTCCGTAGATGTGAGAGCTTTCTTTGCAAAGAGCCCCGGCCATTGAGGGTGTGACCGGGGCGGCTCCATAGTTATTAGTGCAGTGTGGTTGACTCATCCACCAGCAAACGCGCGCCGGTATCGAAATCCAGAGTGGCCAGAAGCCGTTCAGGCTCGTCCGAGTTCTGGTACATATCAATGCTGATCCAGCTGTCGCCGCGGTGCATCTGGACATTGATGTGCAGGTCGCCACAGCCGAACTCGGATGAGAGTGCGGCAGCGAGCTTTTTGGCTTCGGTGATTGATTTCATAAACAAATGACCTCTAGAACCAGGTGTTCGTTTTGATGTCGCCTAGCTGATCCACCGATGACTTTTGGGGTGGCGTTCGCGTGATAGACGATCCTGAGTTGTCGGTGTCATCGCACAGGTTGTCGAGCGTTTCGGTGATAGTGGCGGTGCTGCCGTCGAAACAGGACAAATCCAGTGTCGCTGTGCTCCCTTGGAAGCCATCGAGAGTTTCTGCGACAGCCAGCGCTTCTTTGAGCAATGAACTGATTTGGTCGAGTACGTTCTTCATAGATAAATCTCTTGTGGAATTAGATTTTTGACCGGTCGAATTCCACAATACACGATCACAGTGTTTGACCAAGCAATTGGCTAAGAGCCAACCAACTTGTCGGGGATTAGTTGATTACTACAGGAGTATTGACATGAGTGACGCGCGGGCTGTGGCCGAGCTGAGGGAGCAGGTCTATTGTGAGGTCCTGGAGCTTTTCGAAGACGATAGAGTGACAGCTGAACTATGGCTGTCATCTCCGATCCGGGCTATAGGCAATCAAGCGCCGGTCACGCTGATGGACACCGAGGCGGGGCTCTTAAAACTGAGGAACGTGATTAAAAAATGGCAAGAGGGAGCTGTTTCATAGAACATGATTATTCGAGCTTTGACCAGTCTCAAAGATGGGCTTCCTAAACAAAAGCGAACCTTGGGTACTGTCGTGACCATCGGCGATGACGGTAGCTTCTAACAGTTACTCCGCTACCAATTCTGCCTTGATGCGGGGCTTGTTCGAAGGGCCATTTCGAATGTGTCAGTCTCTTAGCTACGCCAAAAATGAGGCGAGAACATCACAAAGACACTGAGTAACTCCAATCTCCCCAGCAACATCGCCGCCATCAATACCCATTTAGCTCCGTCCGGCAAGGTTTGAAAATTACCAGCGGGACCAATAGTGTCGCCCAGGCCAGGCCCAACATTCGCCAATGCTGTAGCGGCTCCGGTCAAACTCGTCACAAGGTCGAGGCCCAGCGCAGCAAGGATGGCAGCGACGACAGCAAGTGTCGCAAGAAAGATGAATGAAAAGGCAACACTGGACGCTACGATTTCATCGCTGATGATTCGTCCGTTGTAGTGTCTCGCAATTACTGCGTTCGGATGTAGCAGCCGGAGTACTTGCTCACGTAACAGCAGCATGGACAGCTGAAAACGAAACATCTTCATGCCACCACTGGTAGAGCCAGAACACCCTCCCACGAATGTAAGAAAGAAAAACAGTACCACCACGAAGGGGCCCCAGAGCGAATAGTCCTGCGATGCATACCCGGTAGTCGTGACTACCGATGTCACGTTAAACAAAGCATGAACGAAGGCATCGACCGGAAACGCCCCCTCATTCACCACTCTATAAATGGTAATCAGGCATGCGATCAACAAAAGGAACTTAAGGAAAAAGCGGATCTGTTGGTCTCTCAGTATTGGTTGAACCTGGCCATTCAGTAACCTGACGAAGAGAAAGAACGGTATGCCCCCCAGCATCATGAAGAGGCTTGATGCGAAAAGAATGGAGAGCTGGTCAAACTGACCCATCGAGCTGTCTGACGTTGAGTAGCCTCCCGTAGAAACGGTAGTCAGGGCATGATTGACAGCGTTGAAAAGGTCCATCCCCAATGCCCAGTAGGTCAGGATGCAACCAAGCGTCAGTGCGAGGTAACTGAACACCAGTCCACGGGCTAAACGATTGGTGCGCGGCACCGCCTTCTCTGTCCACTCGGACGATTCAGTGGCAAAAAGGCGCATACCACCAATCCTGAGGAATGGCAGGATTGCCACCGCCATGCCGATGATTCCAATGCCGCCCATCCATTGCATGATCGACCGCCACAGCAAGATGTCCCCCGGGAGGTTATCGAGACCACTCATAACTGTGGAGCCGGTGGTTGTTACCCCGGAAATACTTTCGAAAAAAGCGTCCGTCACGCTAAGTTTGAGATCGCTCAGCAGCAACGGAAGGCTGGAAAATAACGGAATGAACACCCAGGCGGAAACGGTGAGGATGAACATCTGCCTCTGTTTCAACGCATATCGCTTTCGACCAGCACTGAAGAAGCAGACCAGTCCTACGCCAAAACAAATACTTGCGGATTTCACGAAAGCCAGCCAATCCGGTGTGTCGCCGAACATCAGCAGGTTTACGGGCAGGGTCATCAAAAAACTTAGGAGAATCAGCAGAAAGCCAAGTATTTGTATAACAGGAAGGATATTAAACAGAGCCATCATCAGGATCGCCCAGACCGTTCACGTATGATTTTCGCCAACATGCAGCCAATTACGGCTCCCGTCAGTTGCGCATAAGTTGAAAACCCTGCGTAGAGCAGCTCCGCTCTGGTATGTAGTGGTCAACTAATCCCGGACAGTATTTTAAGGTTTTCCTCAGCAGCAACGG
>ERZ1673960.64-NODE-64-length-33007-cov-28.137533_pt1 | contig 33007 bp, 47 predicted proteins | sample MGYA00580190_ERZ1673960 | MGnify/ENA primary metagenome ERZ1673960 (study PRJEB41334, sample SAMN05608106) | rock metagenome | biome: terrestrial subsurface; feature: shale formation; material: shale | place: USA: Pennsylvania ...
CGGCGGCGAATTATAGAGATCCTATTCACACTTGCAAGCACTTTTTTGAAATTAATTTTAAACGACCACTTTTTGAACCTATTTGTTGCTTTATTGTTTGATTCATGGGAACTTTTAACTATAAATAACAAACAAAGCAAGTATGTACACATAAAACATGGATGTAATTTAGTCGTATTGGGGGATCTATAATGCACTTTTGTACGAGACTATCGCTCGTGACAGTTTTCACTGCGAGTCTTTTTATTGTATCCGGAGAAGCAAAGGCTAATTTTAACGTTCACGTAAAATCAACTAACCCCGTTGTAGGCGCCAAAGCATTTGACCTCAACTTAGCAACACTCACACCACAAGAAAAAAAGTTAGTAGACAAATACAACTCGGTTATTGATGACCACCTAAATTACAATTTTTCTATTACGCGTACGGTAAGAATACTTGTCAATCACTACCCACAACACGTCAATCAAATCTTAATTGCCGCCTATCAACATTACCCGACACGAATTCCAGTTATTAACCGTGCGGTTATTCAGGTTGAGCCGGCACTCACTTCCGACGTGCTAACGACAACTCACTTAGTCGCGCCGCAGGCGTTCGACGAAACCATCGCGCAGGCAATAGATGTAGAGCCGAGTTATATCGATGATATTGTGACGACAGCAACTCGTCTCGCACCGGAAAAATTAAATACTATTGTACGGGTAGCCATAGTGAGTGAACCGAGAATGAGTGAAACGGTCGTTAAATCGGCTGCCGAAAGTTCGCCTGACAATTTTCTAGATGCGGTCGTTTCTTCTATAAAGGAAATACCTCAAATCACCAAACATGCATTTGTCGCTGTAAAAGACTTTTTTAATTTTAACAATGCAGAGCAGAAGACAAGACCTAAACCTGAACAGTGGAATCGCTTTATAGTTGAGGCAAAGGCACAGGGGATTAATCGCGAAGAATTGGAATGGTTTAAAGAGCACGGCTACTTAACTGAACAGCAAGTCGCAAAAGTCTATAGCAACAAAGCCGACAAATAGCTCACCATGCGTAACGGATATAAAAAAGCCGGCTGAAAAGCCGGCTTTTTTTAGTATCAGAAATCTTATTCCGCAGCTTCCGCTACTTCTTCGACTTCCTCTACTTCGGGACGGCCAACCAATTCAATGTAAGCCATTGGTGCGTTATCACCTGCACGGAAACCACACTTCATAATGCGAGTGTAGCCACCTGGGCGAGATTCATAACGCGGACCAAGTTCATTGAAAAGCTTGCCCACTACTTCTTTATCACGTGTACGTGCAAATGCTAAACGGCGATTTGCAACGCTGTCTTGCTTAGCCATTGTGATCAACGGCTCGACTACGCGACGCAACTCTTTCGCTTTTGGCAACGTCGTTTTGATGATCTCATGACGCACCAACGAGCTAGCCATGTTGCGGAACATCGCTTGACGATGGCTGCTGTTACGATTGAGTTGACGACCACTCTTACGATGGCGCATACCTATACCCTTCTCAGTAAATCAATTACCAAGGTAACTTAGTCGTTGTCGATCAAGCTTGCTGGTGGCCAGTTCTCAAGGCGCATGCCGAGAGATAGACCACGAGACGCCAAGACGTCTTTGATTTCAGTAAGCGATTTCTTACCAAGGTTAGGCGTTTTTAATAACTCAACCTCGGTACGTTGTACTAAGTCACCAATGTACTGAATTGCTTCTGCTTTCAAGCAGTTTGCAGAACGAACAGTCAATTCTAAGTCATCTACCGGACGGAGGAGAATCGGATCAAACTCCGGTTTCTCTTCCTTCTCTTCCGGCTCGCTGATATCACGAAGTTCGACGAATGCCTCTAGCTGTTCAGCTAGAATTGTAGCAGCACGACGAATCGCTTCTTCTGGATCCAATGTACCATTGGTTTCCATTTCGATAATCAGCTTGTCCAAGTCGGTGCGCTGTTCAACACGTGCAGCGTCAACGCTGTACGCAATACGCTCAACTGGACTGAAAGAGGCATCCACTAACAGACGACCGATCGGACGCTCCTCGTCATCTTCTGACTGACGAGCCGACGCAGGAACATAACCACGACCACGTTCAACCTTAACACGCATATTCAATTCGTTGTCGCCAGTGAGGTGACAAACTACGTGCTCAGGATTGACGATTTCAACATCACCATCGTGCTGGAAATCACCTGCGGTTACAGGACCTGCACCGGATTTATTCAAGGTCAACGTCGCTTCGTCTTTACCTTCTAAGCTGACAGACAGCCCTTTGAGGTTCAACAAAATTTCGATGACATCTTCTTGCACGCCTTCTTTGCTGCTGTATTCGTGCAGCACACCGTCGATTTCTACTTCAGTCACTGCACAGCCTGGCATTGACGACAATAGAATACGACGTAAAGCATTGCCTAGGGTGTAACCAAAGCCACGCTCTAGAGGCTCCAGTGTCACCTTGGCGTGAGTCGTGCTAATTTGCTCGATGTCAACTAACCTCGGCTTTAGGAATTCGGTAACAGAACCCTGCATTGTGTCCTCTCTCTATGCTTAAGCTTTACTTAGAGTAAAGCTCTACGATCAACTGTTCGTTAATTTCAGCAGACAAATCACTGCGCTCAGGAAGACGCTTGAACTGACCTTCCATTTTGCTGCTGTCAACTTCTAACCAAACTGGCTTTTCTCGCTGCTCTGAAAGCTCAAGCGCTGCACTAATACGTGCTTGCTTTTTAGCTTTTTCGCGAACAGACACTACATCTTCAGGGCGAACCATGAATGATGGAATGTTAACCACTTGACCGTTAACAACAACAGCTTTGTGACTGACTAGCTGACGAGCTTCTGCGCGCGTTGACGCAAAGCCCATACGATAAACTACGTTATCCAAACGCTGTTCTAGCAACTGCAACAGGTTTTCACCGGTATTGCCTTTAATACGAGCAGCTTCTTTGTAGTAGTTACGGAATTGCTTCTCTAAAACGCCGTACATACGACGTACTTTTTGCTTCTCGCGCAACTGAACACCGTAATCAGACAAACGGCCACGACGGGCACCATGCTGACCAGGAGCAGTTTCGATCTTACATTTAGAATCGATTGCGCGTACGCCGCTTTTCAGGAACAAGTCTGTTCCTTCGCGACGGCTTAGCTTGAGTTTAGGACCCAAATATCTTGCCATGATCTTTCTCCAACTATCGATTCACGCCTTTAAACGCGACGTTTCTTAGGCGGACGACAACCGTTGTGAGGAATAGGTGTCACATCGGTAATATTCGTGATGCGGTATCCTACGGCGTTCAGTGCGCGAATAGATGATTCACGACCTGGACCTGGACCGTTTACAAATACTTCCAAGTTCTTAAGACCATATTCCTTCGCCATTTCACCAGCACGCTCAGCAGCAACCTGCGCAGCGAACGGGGTTGATTTCCGTGAACCACGGAACCCTGATCCACCAGCTGTAGCCCATGCCAACGCATTACCTTGACGGTCTGTGATGGTGATGATGGTGTTGTTGAAAGATGCATGCACGTGAGCCATGCCATCGGCGACTTGCTTTTTAACGCGCTTGCGAGAACGAGTCTGTGCTTTAGCCATTACTCAATCCCCCTTATTTCTTAATCGGTTTGCGCGGTCCTTTACGAGTGCGCGCGTTTGTCTTAGTGCGCTGTCCACGTAAAGGGAGGCTGCGACGATGACGAAGACCACGGAAACATCCGAGATCCATCAACCGTTTGATGTTCATTGAAACTTCGCGACGCAGGTCACCTTCGACTGCATACTTAGCTACTGCTTCACGAAGAACGTCTAATTTCTCTTCTGACAATGTACCGATCTGGGTATCTTCAGCAATGCCCGCTGCTTCGCAAATTGCGCTAGAGCGAGTACGACCGATACCGTAGATTGCAGTCAATGCAATCACTGCGTGTTTATTGTCAGGAACGTTAATGCCAGCGATACGGGCCACTAACACGTCTCCTTTTTTTGTAGGCTTCAGTTGAAAAGCCCGTTAGGATACTCAACCGATTGCCGAATTGCAAATACTAAAGGTGGCGACCCTAAAGCCGCCGCCCTTTCCTTCGAATCAACCTTGCCGTTGCTTATGCTTTGCATCAGTGCAAATCACGCGCACAACACCGTTGCGCTTGATGATTTTGCAGTTACGGCAGATTTTCTTCACGGAAGCACGAACTTTCATTGCTACTCTCCGTTTCTATCCAACCTTAGCGGCCGTAGCCTTTAAGGTTAGCTTTTTTAAGCACAGAATCGTATTGATGAGACATCATATGAGTCTGTACCTGTGCCATAAAGTCCATGATGACTACCACAATAATCAGTAGCGAAGTGCCACCAAAGTAGAACTGAACGTTCCAAGCGATCATCATAAACTCAGGAACCAAACATACAAAGGTAATGTATAGCGCGCCTGCCAATGTCAAGCGAGTCATTACTTTATCGATGTATCTAGACGTTTGTTCACCTGGGCGGATACCCGGAATGAACGCTCCAGATTTTTTCAGATTATCTGCCGTTTCACGCGGGTTGAATACCAACGCCGTGTAGAAAAAGCAGAAGAAAATAATCGCAGCCGCATATAGTAACACATAAAGTGGCTGACCTGGAGATAAAGTCATCGAAATTTGCTGCAAAACATCAGCAACAACACCGTCACCTGATCCAAACCAGGTCGCAATTGTACCCGGGAACAGGATGATGCTTGATGCAAAGATTGGTGGTATTACACCCGCCATATTAACTTTCAATGGCAAGTGTGTGCTTTGAGCCGCGAATACTTTACGTCCCTGCTGACGCTTGGCGTAGTTTACAACGATACGACGTTGACCACGCTCTACGAAAACAACAAAGTAAGTAACCGCTAACACGATTACACCAATAAGCAACAAGAGTAATATATTTAAATCGCCTTGACGTGCCTGTTCTGCTGTCTGACCGATAGCAGAAGGCAAGCCCGCAACAATACCCACGAAAATCAGGATAGAGATACCGTTACCGATGCCTCGTTCAGTAATTTGTTCACCCAACCACATTAAGAACATGGTGCCGGTGACTAAACTCACAACGGCGGTGAAGTAAAACTGAAAGCCTGGATCAATGACCAGGCCAGGCATCAAGTTAGGTAAGCCCGTGGCAATCCCTATTGACTGGAACGTAGCAAGAATTAGCGTACCCCAACGAGTATACTGGCTAATTTTACGACGACCTGCCTCACCTTCCTTCTTCAATTCTGCTAGACGCGGGTGAACAACCGTAGCCAATTGCATAATAATTGAAGCAGAGATATAAGGCATTATTCCCAGTGCAAAAACGGATGCGCGCTCAAGTGCACCACCGCTGAACATGTTAAACATGGCAACGATGGTGTCCTTTTGCTGTGAGAACAGCTGAGCTAACACGGCGGCATCAATACCAGGAATAGGCACAAAGGAGCCCGCTCGGAAGACGATAATCGCTCCTAACACAAACAACAGGCGACGCTTGAGTTCCGACAAGCCACCTTGCGCTCGATTTGATTCCAATCCTGGTTTAGCCATGAGACCTATCCTTCGATGTTTCCGCCAGCAGCTTCAATAGCTTCGCGAGCGCCTTTTGTAACTTTAAGACCTTTAACAGCTACTTTACGACTGATTTCGCCCGACTTAATGACCTTAGCAGTCAAAACGTCTTTACGAACTAAGTTAGCCGCTTTAAGCGCTGCTAAGTCAACGACATCGCCGTCAACTTTAGCGATCTCAGCTAGGTTTACTTCAGCTGTTAATGCCGCTTTACGTGAAGTAAAGCCAAATTTCGGCAAACGACGCTGAATTGGCATTTGACCGCCCTCGAAACCTGGCTTCACGGTACCGCCAGAACGTGACTTCTGACCTTTGTGACCACGAGCACCAGTCTTACCGAGACCAGAACCAATACCACGACCTAAGCGCTTCTTACTGCTTTTTGCACCCGGTGCAGGAGCAAGAGTATTAAGTTTCATCGCTTAGTCCTCCACCTTAACCATGTAAATTACTTGGTTCACCATACCGCGGACTGCAGCAGTGTCTTCCAACTCTACTGTGTGACCAATACGGCGGAGACCCAAGCCACGTAGTGTAGCTTTATGTTTCGGTAAACGACCGATAGAGCTACGCGTCTGTGTTACTTTTAATGTCTTTTTCGCCATTGTTCACTACCCCAGTATCTCGTCAACGCGCAATCCACGCTTAGCCGCAACTTGCTGAGGCGACTTCATGTCGTTCAATGCTTTGATAGTTGCACGAACAACGTTGATTGGGTTGGTTGAACCATATGCTTTTGAAAGCACGTTATGTACACCTGCAACTTCCAATACCGCACGCATCGCACCACCTGCGATGATACCGGTACCTTCAGAGGCTGGTTGCATATATACCTGTGAACCTGAGTGACGGCCTTTAACCGGGTGCTGTAAAGTTTCACCCTTAAGCTGCACAGTCACCATGTTGCGACGTGCCTTTTCCATCGCTTTCTGGATAGCGGCAGGCACTTCACGTGCTTTACCGTAACCGAAACCGACTTTGCCTTTGCCATCGCCAACCACAGTCAGTGCAGTGAAGCTAAAGATACGACCACCTTTAACAACTTTTGCTACACGATTAACTGTGATCAACTTTTCAATCAGTTCACCGTTTTGAGCTTCTACATTTGCCATGTTCGTCTCCTAGAACTGAAGTCCAGCTTCACGCGCAGCGTCTGCTAATGCAGCAACGCGACCGTGGTATTTAAAACCACTGCGGTCAAAAGTAACGTCTTTGATACCTTTTTCAACCGCGCGTTCAGCGATAACTTTACCCACAACCTTAGCGGCATCAGCATTACCTGTTTTTTCCACTTGGTCACGGATCGCCTTTTCAACCGTCGAAGCGGCTGCTAGCACTTCAGATCCGTTAGGTGCGATCAACTGTGCATAAATATGTCTTGGCGTACGGTGTACAACCAGACGGTTTGCACCCAACTCTTTGATTTGTTTACGTGCGCGAGTAGCACGACGTAAGCGAGCTGCTTTCTTGTCCATCGTATTACCCTACTTTTTCTTGGCTTCTTTACGGCGCACTTGCTCATCCGAATAACGAACACCTTTGCCTTTGTAAGGCTCTGGTTTACGATATGCGCGGATGTTAGCGGCAACTTGTCCAACAAGCTGCTTGTTTGCGCCCTTAACGACAACCTCAGTTTGAGAAGGAGTTTCGATTGTGATTCCTGCTGGAATCTCGAACTCTACAGGATGTGAAAAGCCCAAAGTTAGGTTCAATTTATTACCTTGCGCTTGCGCACGGTAACCAACACCCATCAATTGCAGCTTACGTTCAAACCCTTTGCTTACTCCAACTACCATATTGTTTAACAACGCGCGTGCAGTGCCCGCTTGCGCAGTAGAGTTTGCAACTCCATCGCGTGGGACAGTGCGTAGCTCGTTCTCTTCTTGAACAAGCTCTACCGCGTCGTTAACAACGTGACTCAGTGAGCCTTGGGCACCCTTAATGGTAACTTCCTGACCGTTTAGCGTAACTTCAACGCCAGCAGGAATCTCAATAGGTGCTTTAGCAACACGTGACATCTCCTACCTCCTAATTACGCTACGTAACCGATGACTTCGCCACCAAGACCAGCTTGGCGAGCGGCACGGTCGGTCATTAGGCCTTTCGATGTTGAAACAACAGCGATACCCAGACCACCCATCACGTTAGGTAACTCGTTGCGTTTTTTGTAAATACGCAGACCAGGACGACTAACGCGCTCGATAGATTCAATAACTGGCTTTCCTTCGAAGTATTTAAGTTCGATTTCAAGCTCAGGTTTAGCAGTACTCTCAGTGCGGTAATCAATAATGAAACCTTCTTTCTTAAGCACTTCGGCGATTGCCACTTTTTGCTTAGATGAAGGCATCTTTACTGACACTTTGTTAGCACCTTGAGCGTTGCGAATGCGTGTGAACATATCCGCAATTGGATCTTGCATGCTCATATTTGCTTTCTCCCGTGATTCGTGGCTTACCAGCTAGCTTTTTTCAAGCCAGGAATTTCACCGCGCATCGCCATCTCACGCACCTTGATTCGGCTCATGCCAAACTTACGGAGGAAACCGTGAGGACGACCAGTAATACGACAACGATTACGTTGACGTGTCGGACTGGCATCACGTGGGAGCTGTTGCAATTTAAGTACGGCTTCCCAACGCTCTTCGTCTGATGCTTTCGGGTCATTAATGACCGCTTTCAGTGCATTGCGTTTTTCTGCGTATTTTGACGCAAGCTTTGCTCGCTTCGCGTCACGCGCTTTCATTGACTGTTTTGCCATAACTCTACACCTTACTTTCTGAACGGGAAGTTAAAGGCAGCTAGCAAAGCACGAGCTTCGTCATCTGTGCCAGCATTAGTGGTAATGGTGATATCCAGACCACGTACCTTGTCGACTTTGTCATAGTCGATTTCCGGAAAGATGATCTGCTCACGAACACCCATGCTGTAGTTACCACGACCATCAAACGACTTAGGGTTGAGGCCACGGAAGTCACGGATACGTGGAATTGCAATCGAGATTAGACGTTGCAAAAAGTCCCACATACGCTCGCCGCGCAGAGTTACCTTACAGCCAATCGGGAAGCCTTCACGGATTTTGAAACCGGCGACAGACTTGCGTGCTACAGTACGAATTGGCTTTTGACCAGAGATAGCCTCTAAGTCTGCCACTGCATTATCAAGTACTTTTTTGTCAGCCAGAGCTTCACCAACACCCATGTTAAGGGTGATTTTCTCAATCCGAGGGACTTGCATGACGCTGTTGTAGCTGAACTCTTTCATCAGTCCAGGAACTACCGATTCTTTATAAAAATCATGCAGTTTCGCCATCGTAAAACTCCAAAATTGAATTAAATGATTGCGTTGTTCGATTTGAAGAAACGGACTTTTTTGCCGTCTTCGAATCGGAATCCAACACGATCTGCTTTACCTGTCTCTGGGTTAAGGATCGCTACGTTTGAAATATGGATTGGTGCTTCTTGTTCAACGATGCCACCTGATTCACCTAAAGCCGGATTTGGCTTTTGATGTTTCTTGACAACGTTAACACCTTCCACAATCACGCGATTCTTATCGGTAAGAACTTTAAGGACTTTGCCTTGCTTGCCCTTGTCCTTACCGGCCAGGACGACTACTTCGTCATCACGTTTAATTTTTGCCGCCATAATGGACTCCTTATAAAACTTCTGGTGCCAACGAGATAATCTTCATAAACTGCTCAGAACGCAGCTCACGAGTTACCGGACCGAAGATACGAGTACCAATTGGCTGTTGGTTGTTGTTTAACAACACAGCCGCGTTGCGGTCAAAACGGATGACCGACCCGTCTTGACGACGGACGCCTTTTCTGGTGCGAACGACCACCGCATTCACAACATCGCCTTTTTTCACCTTACCGCGCGGAATTGCTTCCTTGACAGTAACTTTGATGATATCACCGATGTTCGCGTAGCGGCGGTGCGAACCACCTAGAACCTTAATACATTGTACGCTGCGCGCGCCGGAGTTATCGGCAACGTCCAGGGTAGTTTGCATTTGGATCATTTCAGTGCCCCGCTTAGTTAAAAAAACAGACCCTCTCGGGTCGTGCTGCCTTTTGGTTTTTCCCTTATAAAAAGGGCGGCGAATTGTAACAGATAAAAATTTGAAGCGATAGGGTTATCTCACTTTTTTTGTTAATCACCGTATCTCGACCGGTATCAGTTGGCACTCATCCTTTACAATGGTAAAGTCGTAAAACATTGTTTGTGTTTGACTTGTACAGTTCTGTGGAATAGCAACCGAGGCCAGACGTTTTAGCTTATGAACCTATTTTATATTGTGTTCGCGCCAATGATTGGTGCTTTGATTCCTTTACTGCTTCGACGAACGAGTCGACCTGTAAAGACGATAGCGACGATTGCAATACCCATCTCATGCATTTTGGTTGCATGGCCACTTGCCCAGCAAACGCTGGCAGGAGATATTCCCACAGCCATACAGCAGTGGCTACCGAATATTGATTTTGACCTTGCCTTCCGTCTGGACGGCTTATCGCTCCTGTTCGTTAGCCTTATTCTCGGTATCGGTGTGTTGATTGTCCTATACGCCCATTACTATTTGTCTAGTAAAGATAATGACAGTCGTTTCTACGCCTGTTTATTACTATTTATGTCGTCAATGCTTGGCATCGTCACAGCCGATAATGTGCTGTTGATGTGGGCATTCTGGGAACTCACTAGTATATCGTCATTCTTGTTGATAGGTTATTGGTATCATCAAAGTGACGCTCGTCGTGGCGCGCGCATGGCACTTGCAACAACAGGCGCCGGTGGACTAGCACTGCTCGCTGGCTTGCTGATTATTGGGCATATTGCCGGTAGCTACCAGTTGGACGCAATATTTGCCGCGAAAGACGCAATTCAAGCACACAGTTTATATATCCCTGCACTCATTCTGGTATTGTTGGGCGCATTTACTAAGTCAGCTCAATTTCCATTTCAGTTTTGGTTGCCTCATGCTATGGCTGCACCAACGCCTGTAAGTGCTTACTTGCACTCAGCCACGATGGTTAAAGCCGGTATATTTTTGCTTGCGCGCATGCACCCTGCTCTGGCGGGAACCGAGTTTTGGTTTATTACTGTTACGCTCATTGGTCTGATCACAATGTTAGTCGGTGCTTATTTCGCACTACTTAAACACGACTTAAAAGGGTTATTGGCCTTCTCAACGGTAAGCCATTTAGGCCTTATTTGTATGTTGCTTGGAATCGGCTCACAGGCTGCTGTGATCGCGGCGCTATTCCACGTGATTAATCACGCGTGTTTCAAGGCTGGGTTATTTATGACCGCCGGCATAATTGACCATGAGGCTGGCACGCGAGATATGCGCAAGCTACAAGGTCTACTCAAGTTTATGCCGATTACCGCGACGCTTGCGATGATCGTCACTGCATCGATGGCTGGCGTTCCCCCCTTTAACGGTTTTATGTCTAAAGAGCTTTTTTTGGACCAAGCTCTCAACCAACATCTGTTCGGTGGATTAAGTTGGTTTGTTCCTGTACTCGCCACCGTGGGCGCAGCACTATCGGTCGCTTATTCTATTCGGTTTATTCATGACGTGTTTTTTAATGGTGAGTACAAGGAGCTTCCAAAACAACCTCATGACCCGCCGAAAATGATGGCATTGCCGGTTCTTATATTGTCACTCATGTGCATTATCATAGGGCTACTCCCAATGCTCACGGTGTCCGGTATATTAAACCAAGCAGTAAGTAGTGTTGTACTCGATAACATAACGGTAAAACTGGCACTCTGGCATGGTTTCAACCTCCCACTGTTGATGAGCGCCGTCGCTATTGTAGGTGGTATTGTTATCTACAGTCAGCGCGATCAACTGTTTACGTTTAATCGTCAGTTTGAAGGGCAAGATGCCAAGCATAACTTCGAGCGTATCGTGCAGTCGATATGCGATAGTGCCAACAAGTTGTTCACGTATATAGATACGGGCTCGTTACAGCGCTACATGGCGTTAGTACTTATTTCCGTCATCGTACTGGTAATTCCGCAGTTGTTTGAAATAGTGACTTTGGAAGGCTCGAGAGAACAACTGCCCGTTGACTTTGTTTCTATTGTCGGTGCTTCTGTGCTCATGGTTGCAGGCTTTGCCACGGCTGTTTTGCATCGTCACCGTTTTATTATGCTTATGATGCTTTCAGTCGTCGGGCTTGTGGTATCGCTATCCTTCGCGCATTTCTCGGCCCCCGATCTCGCTATGACACAGCTGGTCGTCGAAGTAGTCAGCATTATTCTCATGGTACTTGCATTATTTTTTATGCCGCAGAAAACAGCCCGCGCGTCAACCGGGCATCGTGTATTTCGTGATATTTTAATCGCAAGTTTAATCGGTGGTATAGTTGCAACACTAAACTACGGGATCCTGACGAGTGACTTTGAAACGATTTCAGATTTTTTCATTGCGAATGCAAAAACAGGCGGTGGTGGCACTAACGTCGTCAACGTTATCCTAGTCGACTTTCGTGGCTTCGACACTCTCGGTGAAATTACAGTTTTAGCTATTGCCGCAGCGGGAATTCATAAGTTACTCAATAAGCTCAAACCGTTCATGCCGTCGAGCGATATTGATGGACGACCATGGCATCGTATCAAACACCCGCTGATGCTCACTAACGTTGCGAACTTAATCCTTCCGATGGCAATGGTGGTAGCGGTCTACATCTTCCTGCGCGGCCATAATCTGCCCGGAGGGGGCTTTATCGCCGGTCTTATCGCGGCCTCAGCAATGATCCTCCAGTACATTGCTAACGGTGTAGACTGGGTGAAGGAACGATTTAATGTAAATTACCAATCACTCATGTCGTTTGGCGTGATGATTGCGGCATTAACAGGCGTTGGTAGTTGGTTCTTCGACCGGCCCTTCCTTACCTCTTGGTTCACATATTTAAAATGGCCGCTTGTTGGTAAGTTTGAATTCGCAACTGCGTTATTGTTCGATTTGGGGGTATTCCTAACCGTAATTGGAGCCACCATGATGATTTTAAGTAACTTTGGGAAAATGACAACGCGTCATCGTCCGCGTCAGGAGGGGAACTAGATGGAAACATTATTCTCAGTGACCGTTGGTGTTTTAACCGCCTGCAGTGTATTTCTGATCCTAAGAGGTCGTTCATTTCCTGTCGTGGTTGGAATAACCATGCTCTCGTATGCGGTCAACTTATTCCTATTTTCCACAGGCAGGCTCACCATTGACGGTGCACCTATCTTAGGTACGAACACCGAATACGCCGATCCGTTACCGCAGGCACTCGTGCTGACGGCAATTGTAATAGGTTTTGCGATGACCGCGTACTCTGTCATTTTGGCGGTTCGTACACGGGGTGAAATTGGAACGGATGAAGTGAACGAACAAGATAGTGGGGAGTCTTCACGCTGATGTGGCAACAACACCTAGCAATTTTACCAATACTGATACCCTTATTCACAGCGCTACTGCAGCTATTACCCTGGGGCGACCGTCCTCAGCCTAAACGGCGCGCGCTTGGTTTAGCATCAAGTATTCTTACGCTCGTTTGTGCCGCATTATTACTTGTGCACGTTAACCAAAACGGCATGTTAGTCTATGCTTTGGGTGACTGGTCAGCTCCCTTTGGTATTGTACTTGTACTGGATAAACTCAGTACCTTAATGATCCTATTAACCGCTGTATTAGCACTGCCGGTGCTGATCTATGGTTGTTATACCGAAGATAATCTAGGCTCCCATTTCCATGCACTTTTCCAGTTCCAGGTAATGGGCATCATCGGCGCCTTTGCCACGGGCGATCTTTTTAACTTATTTGTCTTTTTCGAGGTGTTACTAATCTCGTCATACGGACTAATGATGCATGGCGGTGGCAAATTCCGGGTACGTTCGACGCTCCATTATGTACTACTAAACTTGCTCGGTAGTGCACTATTTTTGATTAGTGTGGGCACCTTATATGCAACAACGGGTACACTTAACATGGCCGATATGGCGGTTAAGGTGGCTCAGTTATCAGGTGACGAGGCCGCATTGGCGAGAGCTGGAGGCTTCATGTTGCTCGCTGTGTTTGGTATTAAAGCAGCGATTCTTCCGCTACACTTTTGGCTACCGCAGGCCTATTCGACGACCACGGGAGTGGTTGCTGCGCTCTTCGCAATAATGACCAAAGTCGGCGTCTATTCAATCATTCGTGTCTACACACTTATCTTTGGGCCCGAGGCGAACGAACTCGTTTGGCTCGCAGCAGACTGGCTATGGATACTCGGTATATTGACGTTAATATTTGGCATTATTGGCATGCTAGGTACCCGTGACTTTAGATTACTTGTTGCTTATTTAGTTATCGTTTCGGTAGGCACACTATTAGCAACTTATAGCTTTAGCTCTGCTGCGGGAATCAGTACAGCCCTGTTCTATTTAATTCATTCAACAGTGATCACAGGCGCTTTGTTTTTGCTTGCCGACGTCATGGCATTCGAACGTGGAAAAACAGCTTCTCGTATCGTTACAGGCAAACGTATGGCAAATCACAACACCTACGCCGTTATGTTTCTGATTGCGGCCATCGCAATTATCGGCTTACCTCCATTAAGTGGATTTGCTGGGAAACTCATGATTTTACAAGCCGCACCGGTCTCAACGAGTGGTTTTTGGTTGTGGGGGACAATGCTACTTGCCACCTTAGTGATGTTAATAATGATGAGCCGAACTGGTAGTAAAATGATTTGGCATACTCTGCAGGGTAAACCGAATGAACAATCAGCTCCTATAGGAAAGCGTGTGGCAATCGGGATGTTATTATCGCTCTCATTGATATTAACTATATTTGCTAACCCTATCCGTGACTACACCGATAGTGTTGCTGACGAGTTACTCGATACGCAATCTTACCCGACCACAATCATTGCGCCTAGTAGCGGCGAGGAGAACCAATATGAGTAAAGTGTTTCCAGCTCCATTTCTAACACTAAGCTTATTTGCCATATGGTTGCTGCTATTTAATTCAATAGCACCTGGTGTGGTGATCCTAGGTTTAATTATAACGACCTTAATACCGCTTTTGTTACGGCCCGCTTGGCCTGATTTTAAAACTATTAAAAAGCCACATTTGGCGCTGGTCTATCTCGTTATTTTGATTTTCGATATTATCGTGGCCAACTTTAAAGTGGCTGCTTTAATCTTAGGCCGTAGAAAGCACCTCAAACCTGCTTTGTTTGTATTCCCTCTGGATATGACAGACGAACTGCCTGTAACAATTTTGGCGAGCACTATTACTCTGACCCCTGGAACAGTGTCTTGCGAAATTACTCGGGGTCGCCGAGGCATACTAATCCATGCTTTTTCTGACGAGACACCAGAAGAAACGATTAACGTGATACGTCAGCGCTACGAGCGTCGCTTGAAGGAGATATTCCAATGCTAACGACTGTAATTCACATAGCGTTCGTACTGTTTAGTTTGTCGATTATAATGAACTTCTGGCGGCTTGCTAAAGGTCCTCATCTACCCGACCGAATTCTTGCACTGGATACAGTGTATATAAACTCGTTAGCACTGCTGTTGTTACTCGGCATCTATCAAAATACACAAACATATTTCGAAGCAGCTCTTTTGATTGCAATGTTTGGTTTTGTTAGCACGATTGCAGCGGGTAAGTTTTTACTCCGTGGTGATTTAATTGAATAAAAGAGGAAACCAATGGAAGCTTTAAATCAATTACCGTTGTGGGTACAGTGGGTGATCGCTTTCTTCATCTTAATTGGTGCGGTATTTGCCTTCATCGGTTCGCTTGGTCTTGCAATATTACCTGACTTTTTTACACGCCTACATGCGCCAACTAAAAATACTACCATGGGAATTGGTGGGACAGTAATAGCAGCAATCATATCGACCTCGGCACAGGGCACTCTCACACTCAACGAGTTGCTGATAGCCATTTTCCTATTTCTAACTGCTCCTATCAGTGCTCACATTCTTGCCAAAGCAGCGCTTCACACCGAGCTCCCAAAATTTGCGCCGACACGAGATTTGCGTGATAAAGAAGACGCCTATCAACATGAAACAGACAAATAAAAAGTGGCGCCGAGGCGCCACTTTCTGCGTTGGATCAAAGTAACTAACCCTTAGAAGTAATAACCAAAGTTAATATTAAAGCGATCATTTACTTCACCACCATCAGTAGCAATATTGCCTCCAATGAACGGTTGGTTCTTGGCCTTCACGTAATCGATATACGTATAAAAACCACCGCCTGCTGCTACGGCGACGCCTAGAACATTCATCCAAGTATCGTCCTGGTAGCCGCGCTTATCGGTTATAATGCTATGATCATTATAGAATGTAAGCGAAGTTATCGGTCCAATGTTTACCGGCAACGTATAAGCCACATTCCCTGTATAAACTTTGGCTTCAGTTGGGATAGCATCATAGTAGGCATAGGCACCCATGTAGACGCCACGATTTTCAACCTTTAAGTCATACTCGTAGTCAGCGTACTGTAGCTGAACATTCCAAGGACCATTGTTGTAGTTACCGTGAACACCCCATGCAAAACGATTACCGACGTTTTGGTTTTCATATTCTTGTGCAGCAGTAAAGCCTTCAGCCGCCGAACCTGAATAGAAATTATTACCTTGAGCCGATACACCGATCTCTAAGTTTTCTTCATCACTGAACGTAAACTTGCGAGCGGCACGCAATGCATAACTATTGCTTTCACCAATCGGTAACCCAGGTGTGTCATAAGCGCCCTGACCCGGCAGACGAATACCTACAGTATCGTAGTTGTAACGCGCTGTACGGTCTGTTGCTGAGCCATCAACACCACCCTGTTCATCGGACTTGTGATAAGCGATATCGAAATCCCAGTCATCACCGCGGTAAAGGAATCTAATACCGTTATCGTGCTCATCCTCTAGCCCAATATAAAATGTTGAGTTGAAAAAGTAGCTGTGAGAGTTGTAAGGCATATTACCAAATGGCACTTTAACAACGCCAATTTGGCCTTGCCACTTATCGGTAAAGTTATACCCAAACCAAGCGTGTTTCACGACGTCTTGATACTGGAACCAGCGGTATTCAGCAGAGAGAATAACATCACCGATTTCACCATCAAAATTCAAACGGAAAATATCAAAATCTAGGTCGCCCGTGCGGTTTTCATTGTCACGGTCATAGTTATTGTATTCGTATTGAAAACGAACGGCACCGTGTACTTTAATTGGCCAATTTTCGTTTTCTTCCGTTTTCTCTTCGAGCTTAGCTAAGCGTGCCTGAACCCCTGAATCAGCCACTTCTTCGCTTTGCATACGACGAGACCGTTTGGATTTATTAGCATAATCTTTTTTGGACATCATCTCTTGATGATGTTCTTTCATTTTTTCTTTAGCTTTTTCTTGCTTAGCTAAACGCGCCTCGAGATCTGCCAGCTTTTGCTTTAATGCCTCAATCTCCTTCTGAACCGACTCCTGATCCTGCTGCATCGGTACAGCGTAGACTGGGCTGGCAGCCAGCATTGAGGCGGCTAGCACCCAACTTTTCGTCATGTTGTGCTCCTTACTTTAGATGAAAATACGGGTAACGTTATTATTTTGTCATAAAGTATACCGTAATAAACTTTATTTAGATCAAAAAAAAGACCTCCGCAAGGGAGGCCTTTGTATATATTGTTACGAACTGCAATTAGACAATTTCAGCACGTTCAACGATTTCGAGCAATGCCCAAGATTTATTCTTGGAAAGAGGGCGTGATTCGCGAACAATCACGGTATCGCCCATCTTGCACTGATTCTCTTCATCATGTGCGTGTACTTTAGTTGTACGCGAGATGTATTTGCCGTAGATCGGGTGCTTAACACGACGCTCTACCGCTACAGTGATGGTTTTATCCATCTTGTCGCTCACAACTTTGCCTTGCAGTGTACGAACACGTTTTTCTTCAGCCATTACGCACCTGCCTTCTCATTTAAGATGGTTTTAATACGTGCGATATCGCGACGTACTTGCTTCATCATGTGAGTCTGATTCAGCTGACCTGTTGCCGCTTGCATACGCAGGTTGAACTGCTCACGACGCAAGTTCAGCAATTCTTCTTGCAGCTGCTCAACGGTTTTTTCTTTAAGTTCACTTGCTTTCATCACATTACCGTCCGAGTAACAAAAGTGGTTTTGAATGGCAATTTACGTGCCGCAAGGCGGAACGCTTCACGTGCCAGTTCTTCAGAAACACCGTCCATTTCGTACAGTACGCGACCTGGCTGAATCTGTGCTACCCAGTATTCAACGTTACCTTTACCTTTACCCATACGAACTTCTAATGGCTTCTTGGTAATAGGCTTGTCTGGGAATACACGGATCCAGATTTTACCTTGACGCTTAACGTGACGAGTCATCGCACGACGGCCGGCTTCGATTTGACGCGCAGTCATACGACCACGGTCAACTGCTTTTAGTCCGAAGCTTCCGAAGCTGACTTTGTTACCTGATTGCGCAAGACCACGGTTACGGCCTGTGTGAACCTTACGGAATTTTGTACGCTTTGGTTGTAACATATCGTCTCCCCTTACTTACGGTTTTTGCCGCGTTTTGGAGCTGGTTTTTCCTCGGTTGGAAGTCCACCAAGAACTTCGCCACGGAAAATCCAAACTTTAACGCCGATGATACCGTAAGTGGTATTCGCTTCAGAAGTTGCGTAATCGATGTCTGCACGAAGTGTGTGCAGAGGAACGCGTCCTTCACGGTACCACTCAGTACGTGCAATCTCTGCACCGCCCAAACGACCGCTTACTTCGACCTTGATACCTTTAGCACCAAGACGGATAGCGTTTTGAACAGCGCGCTTCATAGCACGACGGAACATAACACGACGTTCCAACTGACCTGAGATATTATCAGCAACAAGTTGCGCATCCAATTCTGGCTTACGCACTTCAGAAATGTTGATTTGCGACGGAGCGCCAGTCAACTTCTGAACTTGTTGGCGAAGCTTTTCAACGTCTTCACCTTTTTTACCGATAACAACGCCAGGGCGTGCAGTATGAATAGTCACACGAACACTCTTAGCTGGACGCTCGATAACGATACGAGATACTGATGCGTTGCGTAGTTCTTTAGTCAGGAACTTACGTACCTGATGATCACTGTGCAAGTTGTCAGCAAATTCGTTTGTATTCGCATACCAGGTTGCATTCCATGGTCTGGAGATACCTAGGCGAATACCATTAGGATGTACTTTCTGACCCATAATTTATCTCCTAGCTATCCGACACGACCACAGTAATGTGGCTGGTGCGCTTAAAGATACGATCCGCACGGCCTTTGGCACGTGGCTTGATACGCTTCATGGTCGGACCTTCGTCGACGAAGACGCGAGCCACTTTCAGCTCATCGATGTCCGCACCTTCGTTGTGCTCCGCGTTAGCGATCGCTGACTCAAGTACTTTCTTAACCAAGCCAGCGGCTGCTTTAGGGCTGTACGCAAGAATGTCCAGTGCTTTTTCAACTGGCAAACCGCGAATTTGGTCAGCAACCAAACGGCCTTTCTGAGCAGAAACGCGGGCGAATTGGTGTTTAGCAATAGCTTCCATCACTTTCTACCTCTTACCGTTTCTTCGCTTTCTTATCAGCAGCATGGCCGCGATAAGTACGGGTTGGTGCGAATTCACCCAGCTTATGACCGATCATTTCGTCAGAAACGAATACCGGTACGTGCTGACGACCGTTGTGTACAGCGATAGTCAAGCCGATCATATCTGGAATAATCATTGAACGACGGGACCAAGTCTTAATTGGCTTTTTATCCCCGGCTTCCAACGCTTTCTCCACCTTATTTAGCAGGTGAAGGTCAATAAATGGACCTTTTTTAAGAGAACGTGGCATGTTAAATCCTCAACTCTTATTTGTTGCGACGGCGTACGATGAACTTATCAGTACGCTTGTTCTTACGGGTTTTGTAGCCCTTAGTCGGAGTACCCCAAGGTGTCACTGGGTGACGACCACCAGAAGTACGACCTTCACCACCACCGTGCGGGTGATCAACTGGGTTCATCGCCACACCACGAACGGTAGGACGAACACCACGCCAGCGCTTCGCGCCCGCTTTACCCAATTGACGCAGCATGTGTTCTGCGTTACCCACTTCACCGATGGTCGCTCGACCGTCAGACTGTACACGGCGCATTTCGCCAGAACGCAAACGGATAGTGACATATGCACCATCACGCGCCAGGATTTGGCCATACGCACCTGCTGAACGAGCCAGCTGTGCACCTTTACCTGGTTGCATTTCGATTGCGTGTACTACAGTACCTACTGGGATGTTGCGCATAGGTAAGCTGTTACCCGCTTTAATTGGCGCATCAGAACCTGAAGCAATGCGGTCGCCCACATTCAAATTCTTAGGAGCCAAAATGTAGCGACGCTCACCGTCTGCGTACAATACCAATGCGATATTCGCTGAACGGTTCGGATCGTATTCAATACGCTCTACCTTTGCAGGGATACCGTCTTTATTACGCTTAAAGTCGATAATACGGTAGTGATGTTTATGACCACCGCCGATGTGACGTACAGTGATACGTCCATTGTTATTACGACCGCCCTTCTTGCTGTTTTTGTCCAGCAATGGAGCAAAAGGCTTGCCTTTGTACAGGTCCTGACCGACGACTTTTACGACGTGGCGTTGACCCGGAGACGTAGGCTTACTTTTAACTACAGCCATGATAATTCCTCCTGTTACTCAGCGCCGCCAACGAAGTCGATGTCAGCACCCTCTTTCAGGGCCACATACGCTTTTTTCCAGTCGCTACGTTTACCGAAGCGGAAACCAGTGCGTTTAGATTTACCCTTAACGTTCACTGTGCGTACGTTTTTAACTTCAACTTCAAAAAGTTTTTCGACAGCTGCTTTGATTTCGGACTTAGTCGCATCTTTAGCTACTTTGAAAACTACAGTGTTGTAGCCTTCAGCAGTCATGGTGCTCTTTTCCGAAACGTGAGGTGCCAAGATTACATTAAGTAAACGTTCTTCGCGCATCATGACAACACCTCCTCAAGCTGCTTAACTGCGTCAGCAGTCATCAGGACGTTTTCAAACGCGATTAAGCTTACTGGGTCGATGCCTTGAACATCACGTACGTCAACTTTATGCAAGTTGCGTGACGCAAGGAACAAGTTCTCGTCAACTTCTTTAGTCACGATCAAAACGTCGTTCAGGTTCAATTCTTTCAACTTCGCAACGAGTTGTTTAGTCTTTGGCGCTTCAAGCTCAAAGTTCTCAACAACCTGCAAACGGTCTTGACGAATCAATTCTGACAGGATGCTTTTTACAGCACCGCGGTACATTTTTTTGTTAACTTTCTGTTCGTGGTTTTGCGGTTTCGCCGCAAAAGTAGTACCACCTGAGCGCCAGATTGGGCTACGGATAGTACCGGCACGTGCACGACCCGTGCCTTTTTGACGCCATGGTTTCTTACCACCACCAGCAACTTCAGAACGAGTTTTCTGAGCTTTGGTACCCTGACGAGCACCCGCTGCATATGCAACAACTACCTGGTGGACAAGTGCTTCGTTGAACTCACGTCCAAAGGTAGCTTCGGAAACCTCAAGAGCGCCTTTTGCGTCTTTCAATGTTAATTCCATCACCATTCTCCTCAGACGTTACGCCTTGACCGCAGGTTTAACGATCACATCGCCACCGGTAGCGCCAGGGACAGCACCTTTAATCAATAAAAGGTTGCGTTCAGCGTCTACACGAACCAACTCAAGTGATTGAGTTGTCACGCGCTCGTTACCCATTTGACCGGCCATTTTCTTGCCTTTGAAAACTTTACCTGGTGATTGGTTTTGACCAATTGAACCAGGAGCACGGTGCGATAATGAGTTACCGTGGGTAGCGTCTTGAGTGCGGAAGTTCCAGCGTTTTACGGTACCAGCAAAGCCTTTACCTTTAGACGTACCTGTAACATCCACTTTCTTAATTTCTGAGAATACTTCTACTGTAATCTCAGAACCTACTGCGAAATCATCGCCTTCGCCGTCTTCTAAACGAAATTCCCAAAGACCACGACCTGCCTCAGTACTCGCCTTAGCAAAATGACCTGCTGAAGGCTTGTTTACGCGGCTAGCTTTCTTTTCGCCTGTGGTTACTTGAAGCGCACGATAACCGTCAGTTTCCTCAGTTTTAACCTGAGTCACGCGGTTAGCCAGCACTTCGATCACAGTAACAGGAACAGAAGCGCCGTCTTCCTGGAAGACACGCGTCATTCCTACTTTACGACCGACTAGACCTATAGCCATTGTTAAAACCTCTCGTGTGTAATCCTATTACTGCCCACTTAACCCAAGCTGATCTGTACATCAACGCCAGCTGCCAAATCCAAACGCATTAACGCGTCAACAGTTTTGTCAGTTGGGTCCATGATATCGATCAGACGCTTGTGGGTGCGGATTTCGTACTGGTCACGCGCATCTTTGTTTACGTGTGGAGAAATCAGCACGGTGAAGCGTTCTTTCCGAGTTGGCAGTGGAATTGGTCCACGTACCTGCGCGCCAGTGCGTTTTGCAGTATCAACGATCTCTGCAGTTGACTGGTCAATCAGACGGTGATCGAACGCTTTCAATCGAATCCGAATTCTTTGATTAGCCATAAAAAATCAAAGCCTCAAATTAAAGAGCATTTAAAAAAGAGCACAGACAAACGCAACCTCCCTGGCACATACCGGGGGTGCGATTATCTACGTCAACCATTCAATCCCCTATCGGGACTGTTGTGGAACACCAATTAAGCAAGTCGCTAAACTTAAACAAAAATTGATGTGGTCGCGAATTATACAGCTTCGCGACCGGTTGTCAACATTTAGCAGTAAGTAGGTCGCGCCTATGGCGCTACTTTAGGGGTTTACTTGCGCCAAAGGCGCAAGCTACCAAAGGCGCAAGCTACCCAAAGGCGCAAGCTACCAAAGGCGCAAGCTGCGTAAACGGGTAAGTTACTTCGCGAGGTCTTCCACCTGCCGCCAGACGCGCATTAAATTGCCACCCAAGATCATTTTAATTTCTTCATCGGTGTAACCGCGGTCTAGCAAACCCTGAACCAAATTAGGATAACTCGACACGTCTTTCAAGCCCACAGGTAATGAATCGCCTACGCCATCGTAGTCCGAGCCAATCCCAATATGCTCAACACCAATCAACGCTTTCACATGGTCGATATGGTCTAGGACTTGGTCAAGCGTCGCATACGGATATGGGTTGTTGTTCTCGATCTCCGCAATACGCTGCTTTGCTTCCTCAGACTCTTCGCCATACTGTTCTTTTACTGCCTCAATACGCTTTTTAAGCATATCGCGATAGCGGTTGGCTTGCTTTGCAACAAATGAAGACCCAAAGTTGATTTGAATGACACCGCCGTTTTCACCAAGCTTTTTCAGCATGTCGTCACTCATGTTGCGTTCAAAACCTGGTGTGTACTGACGTAAAGACGAATGTGACGCGATAACGGGCGCCTCACTGATCTCGATAACTTGATAAAACGCATCATCGGAGATATGTGAAACATCGACCATCACACCGATATCATTCATTGCTTTCACAAGCTTCTTACCAAAAGGTGATAAACCATCCCATTGGCGACGGATATCGTATGATGAATCCGAGATATGGTTGGACTGTGAGTGCGCCAACGTAATGTAGCGAATACCGCGCTTGTAGAAGTGCTCAAGGTTGGCAAGATCACCCTCGATGGGGGTGCCGTTTTCCATTCCCAAGGCAATAGACATTAAGCCTTTTTCAGTGTTTTCCTTCACTTGCTCTGTCGTATAAGCCATAGCGAATTTATCTGGCGCACGACCGACGAGAGCCTCCATACTATCTATAAGCTCATTCGCTAGTTGAATACTCCCACCACTCTGTTCGTAATGCGCAGGAATATAAATTGACATAAAGGGGGCATTTAAACCGCCCTCTACCGCTCTTGGATAATCAAAATCTCCACCTTCGGTAGCGACGGTCACATCCTCCCACTCGTTATGAATACGATAGGGGACGTCGATGTGCGTATCGATAAGTAGGTTTTCTTTCGCTAGCATACGTGCTTTATCGCTAGCGGTATATTCTTCAGCAAAACTAGATGTTGCGGTAGCGACAAGTGCCGCTAGTGCCGTCATTGTAATTGTCTTTTTTAACATGCAAGTTCCTTAACACAACCAAAACAGAGAACTTGCAGATTAACAAAACTTTAACCCTGACGCACTAGCGATGAACTCGCGGCGGTCACCGCACCGATGATAACTGTCCCTAACACCGGTGCGATTAACCAAACCAACCACCATTGAGTGAGATACGCCATGGTGATTACTCGCTTTTGTTGTCGTCGTTTGACTCAGCTGAGTCATCCCGTGATTCACGTGAAGCAAGAGCTTCTTCGCTAAACAGTTCAGTAGTGATTTCATCGAGAGTGGATACAACAGCATCTTTTGATGCTTGCCACAGTGACTCAGAAATTGAACTGACCTCAGTTTGAAGAGCTCTACGGATGCTACTCTCTTGACTATCTTGAGCCATTGCAGGGACTGAACTCAATGCGGCAACGGCTGACAAAGTGATAATAAATTTTTTCATGGCTGTGCTCCTTTGAAGGTAACGTATTAATTAAGTCGCTATTACTCTTTCAAAGGTTGTGCCAACTTTATAAAAATTATAATCGATTGTTTTTAAATACTTTTTTAGGACGTTGGTTTTATCACTTTCTTCGGCTTGGTGAAAAAATCACACCGCTTTACAAAACACACTAAATTTTAGTCAATATCGCTACTGAATATCAGCGAGACGTAAGGAGCTATCTGTCCGGAACTCAATAGCGCCCTCAATAAGCGCTTCAGCATCATTTAAACGAGGCCCTTTTATACTCAAGAACTGGCGCCATTTTTTTCCGCCAGGCTGTCCTTGGAAAAGTCCAAGCATGTGACGCACAACGTGCCACGCGCGACCACCTGCGGCAATGTGTTGCTGAATGTACGGAATCATCTGACGCGCCACACTTTCTCGTGAAATAGAGGTAGGGTTTGATGTATATAGGGTTTCTAACTCAGTCAACAACCACGGGTTCTGATATGCTTCGCGTCCAATCATTACGCTATCCACATGGGCTAAATGTAACTGAGTCTCTGCTAGTGTTTTAATGCCGCCATTGATAGCTATCGGTAATTCGGCGTAGCGTTGCTTCGCACGATAAACGCGGTCATATTGCAAAGGCGGTATTTCTCTATTCTCTTTCGGGCTTAACCCATTGAGCCAAGCCTTCCGCGCGTGAAGTGTGAGTTGATCAGTGCCTGCCTCGACACAAGCATCTAGAAATTGATATAAAAACTCATCGCTATCGTGCTCATCAATCCCTAGACGGGTTTTAACCGTCACTGGAATGTCTACTTCGGCTTTCATCGCCTTAATGCAATCACTGACTAATTTCGGTTGTGCCATCAAGCAAGCACCAAAACTGCCATTTTGAACTCGGTCTGAAGGACATCCTACATTAATATTAACCTCGTCATAGCCGCGAGTTTGCGCTTGAACTGCACACTGTGCCATTGCGCTCGGATCAGCGCCACCCAATTGAAGCGCAACGGGATGTTCCTCATCGTTGTAAGCTAGGAAATCTTGCTGACCATAGATAATGGCGCCAGTGGTCACCATATCGGTGTACAACAATGTATTGGGGCTTAATAAACGATGAAAGTATCGACAATGGCGATCCGTCCAATCCAGCATCGGGGCGACTGAAGCAAAATGAGGGTATAGCTTTGACAACGAAAACTCCTGTAGCTTATGGCGGTAACGCTAAAAACTCGACTGGCTATGTGAGGTGCCATTATATCTGTTTTATATTGTTCAGAACACCACGTTAGTTCCGAAATAGGACGATATGATTTACACTTTAGTAAAAACGATTATTGTGTCGAGCGTTGCTTGGCTGATAAATCTAATTACAATCAAAGCCAGCAGATGAAAAGGTCATATATGGGAACTATCGAAACAGAGCGATTAATTAGTAAGGCCGAGAAGCTTTGTCAAAACCGTGGCGCGCGATTAACGTCTACGCGTCGTGAAGTCTTTCGTATTCTGGCAGCTCAAAAAGGTGCGGTTGGTGCCTATGATTTGCTTGACTTGCTCAAGGGCTCTGTTCCTAACGCAAAGCCGCCAACGATCTACCGTGCGCTCGACTTTCTTCAAGAGCAAGGTTTTGTTCACAAGATCACTTCATCGAATAGTTTTGTTCTTTGCTCGCATTTTGAGCATCAACACCCTGTCCAAATGTTAATTTGTGATCGCTGTGGAGATGTTCAAGAAATTCACTCTGAAGGCGTTTACTCCGAACTGCAATCGCAGGCTGAGGATCAGGGCTTTCTGGTCAAAGAACAAACCATAGAAGCACATGGTTTATGTGCTAAATGTCATTAGTACTTACTACAACAACAGGAAATACCAATGAAGTTAACTCACCTCCTTGGTGTAGCTGTCGCAAGCATGGCGGTCTCTCAGGCCATTAATGCCCAAGCGTTTGACGACAAGTTCCGCCAGTTGAATGATGATAAATATCGTTCTCCCAACATATACAGAACAGCCTCTGGTGCGCCCGGGCATGGTTATTGGCAGCAGCAAGCTGATTACGATATTCAAGTCACTTTGAATGACGATAACCAAAGCATTAATGCGCGTAGTACGATTACCTACACGAATAACTCACCCGATACATTACGTTACATTTGGGTACAGCTGGACCAAAACCGATTCAAGAAAGATTCTATCGGTCCTCAAGCTTCGGCAACCAATGCTGATCGAATGAAAAAAGTCAGCTTTAGCCAAATGGAAACGATGATGACTCAAGAAGAGTTTCCAGCGGGCTATACCATCACTGACGTCTCGGACCCTCGCGGCGAACAGATGGATTACATCATCAATGACACGATGATGCGTATTGACTTAGATAAGCCCCTGAAATCGGGTGAGTCCATTGAATTCAATATTGGTTGGAAGTTCAACATCATTGAAGCCGACGTACTCGGTGGCCGTGGTGGTTATGAATATTTCGAAGACGACGGAAACTACTTGTACGAAATGTCACAATGGTTCCCTCGTGTCGCTGCTTACTACGATGCTGAAGGTTGGCAAAACAAGCAATTCATGGGTCGTGGCGAATTCACCTTGGAATTTGGTAACTACGAAGTAGCAATTACCGTACCTGCCGATCATATCGTTGCAGCAACGGGTACATTGCAGAACCCTGATGAAGTCCTAACCGACGAGCAACAGCAGCGTTTAGAAGAAGCTGAAACAGCTGACAAGCCAGTTAAAATTGTCACACAAGAAGAAGCTTTGGAGAACGAAAAAGAAGGGACTTCTGAGACTAAAACTTGGGTATTTAAAGCCGATAACGTTCGCGATTTCGCGTGGGCTTCATCACGTAAGTTTATTTGGGATGCTCAAGGGTTTGATAACGGTGAAAGCGACGTTTTAGCGATGTCGTTCTACCCTGAAGAGGGTAACCCTCTGTGGGAACGCTACTCAACTGCATCCATTATCCACACTATCGAAAACTATAATAAATATAGTTTTGCATACCCATACCCTGTTGCTATCTCAGTTAATGGTCCGGTCGGTGGTATGGAATACCCTATGCTGACCTTCAATGGTCCGCGTCCATACGTTAACGAAGAGAGTGGAGAGAAGTACTACTCAAAACGTACTAAATATGGCTTGATCTCTGTCATTATTCACGAAATTGGCCACTCTTATTTCCCAATGATCGTGAACTCAGACGAGCGTCAGTGGACTTGGATGGATGAAGGTCTAAATACCTATCTTCAATTCCTTGCAGAGCAAGCGTGGGAAGACGACTATCCGTCTTGGCGTGGAGAAGCTCGCAATATCACAGGTTACATGGCTAGCCGTAATCAAATGCCGATTATGACAAACTCAGAATCAATTCTGCAGTTCGGTAATAATGCGTATGGTAAGCCTGCGACCGCGCTCAATATTTTGCGTGAAACCATTGTTGGTCGTGAATTGTTTGACTTTGCATTCCGTGAATACTCACGTCGCTGGAAATTCAAACGCCCAACTCCTGAAGATTTCTTCCGTACCTTAGAAGATGCATCAGGTGTTGATCTTGACTGGTTTATTCGCGGCTGGTTCTACACCACTGACCACGTAGATATCTCGCTCGACAAAGTAAACCTGCTAACCGTCAATACTCAAGATCCAGAAGTCGAAAAGGCTTGGAAGAAAGAAGTTGATCAGCAAGATCCAAAATCTATCACTGCGATTCGCAATGAAGATATGGTCAAGAAGATTGCTCAACAAGAACACCTTCGTGACTTCTACAACGAGAATGACGAGTACACCGTCACTAATGCGGACCGTAACGAATACAAAAAGTTACTTGATGGCCTAGATGACGAACAGAAGCAAATGCTGAAAAACGGCAAAAACTTCTACGTGCTCGACTTTAGTAACAAAGGCGGGTTGGTGATGCCTATTTTACTAGACCTACATTTCGCTGACGGTACTAAAGAACACGTTCGTATTCCTGCTGAAATCTGGCGCCGTTCGCCGGAGCACGTAAGCAAGCTGTTGATTCGTGATAAGAAGATTGACCAAATTGTAGTTGACCCGTATTGGGAGACTGCTGATACCGATACTTCGAATAACTACTGGCCAGCTCGTGCTGTACCATCGCGTATTGAGTTATACAAACGTGATCATGGTGATGACAGTATGATGGAACGCTACAACGAGGAATTAGACACGGATGATAAAAACGCTGAAGAGTAATATTTCGCGTTCTATTATCGGTTTAATCGCCTCTTGTGCGCTGCTACCTCAGGTAGCAGCGCACAAATATTTTTTTGGCTTAACCGATGTGAGTTGGAACGCTCATACAGGTAATATTGAGGTGGTACATCAATATACCTTACACGACGTCGAACTGGCTATTGGTCGTTTTTTTAATACCCCCTTCAGAATTGACCAACCCGACGCCGAGCGCAAGGTTAAAGAATGGCTCAATGCACGTTTTTCAATGACCACTTCCGATGGCGAGCCGATAGCGTTGGATTGGGTGGGCTTGGAAGCGGATTTTCAGAACCTATGGCTTTATCAAGAAAAATCTCATTCAAAAACCGAATTTTGTAATTGGGAAATAACAAACCGTGTTATGCTTTCCACATACCCTGCTCAAGTGAACACAGTGAATGTTAAAGGCGATGACATCACGCGAGGAATTACACTTAACGAGCAGCGTGACACAAAAAAAATCAATTGCGGTAAGTAAAAGGTAATTATTTATGGACGCAGCGTTCGTCAACCCATTTTTGAACGCACTTCAAAACGTGCTTTCAATGATGGCTCAAATAGAGCTTAAGCCAGGAAAGCCTCAAATTAAAAAGGATGAATACGCTCGTGGCGATGTGTCGGGCATCATTGGAATGGTAGGTCCACAAGTTAAAGGCTCCTTTTCAATATCCTTTGAAGAAAATCTAGCCTGTGAAATCATGCATAAGATGTTGGGCGAGCTACCCGATTCAGTGGATGAAGAGGTATGCGATATGGTGGGTGAAATCACTAATATGGTTACAGGCGGTGCCAAAAAGGAGCTCGCCGAGCGCGGTTTTGAGTTTGATATGGCCACACCAATCGTCGTCTCGGGACGCGACCATACTATATCTCATCGCTCTGAGGGCGCAAAGCTGATCATGCCCTTCAACCATGTTGCCGGTAAGGCATACATCGAAATATGTTTTGATAAGCTGAGAGCCTAGTTGTTGCTAAGCTCTCTTTTTATAAGTTAATAGCGCTCATCATCAGACGCTCGAGCAAAATTATCAAACCGCGATAGATGCCCATGGAATTTAAGTTCAACTTTACCGATGGGTCCATTCCTTTGCTTACCAATGATAATCTCCGCTAATCCTTTCTCTGCACTGTCTGGGTGATAAACCTCATCACGGTAGATAAACATAATAACGTCAGCATCCTGCTCGATCGATCCAGACTCGCGCAAGTCGGAGTTGACAGGACGCTTATCTGAGCGTTGCTCAAGTGAGCGGTTAAGCTGTGAAAGCGCTACGACAGGAACACTCAATTCCTTAGCTAAAGATTTTAATGAGCGCGAGATCTCAGCAATTTCAAGTGTACGATTTTCTGACATCCCCGGTACTGTCATTAACTGCAAGTAATCCACCATAATCATCGATAACCCACCGTGATCTCGCGCAACACGACGAGCCCTAGAGCGAACTTCTGTCGGTGTTAATCCGGAGGAATCATCGATATACAGATTATTCTTATCATTGAGAATGTTCATGACTGAGGCAATACGAGCCCAATCATCATCCTCCAAACGTCCCGTCCTCACACGGTTTTGGTCAACGCGACTGAGTGATGCCAGCATACGCATCATGATTTGCTCAGATGGCATTTCTAAACTAAACACCAGCACCGGTTTTTCTTCGTTCATTGCGACGTTTTCGGCTAAGTTCATCGCGAAGGTGGTTTTACCCATCGACGGTCGAGCGGCAACAATAATAAGATCTGAAGGCTGCAGACCGGCAGTCATCTGGTCTAAATCATGGAAGCCAGTCGATGTGCCTGTTACACCGTTATGATTTTTTATGTTGCTAAGCGTCTCTATTTTCTCAATCGTCTTAGCCAGAATATCACTGACCCCCTTGGGGCCTTCCGTTGCACTAGTGCGCTTCTCCGCAATACGAAATACTTTACTCTCCGCCTCATCGAGTAACTGTTGGCTCGTTCGTCCTTGGGTATCGTAACCTGACTCGGCAATATCATTCGCTGCGGCAATCATCTCTCTGAGCACCGCCCGCTCTCGTACAATATTGGCATAAGCGACAATATTGGCTGCACTCGGTGTATTTTTCGAGATTTCACCTAGATACGCAAAGCCACCCACGGCGTCGAGCTCAGTGTTCGCCTCTAGTTCCTCAGAAACAGTCACTAAGTCCATTGGCTGACTGCTATCGGCGAGGGATTGCATTGCAGTAAAAATCAGTCGATGAGCACGATGATAAAAATCTTGCGCGATAATCAGCCCAGAAACTTTATCCCAAGCGTCATTATCTAACATCAACCCACCCAACACAGATTGTTCGGCTTCGATCGAATGAGGCGCTGAACGCAGCGCCTCAATCGACTTATCTCTTTGCTTATTTTTTTCCGCCATCGTTACAGTCTCTGTACACTCGCCAATGAGCGCTACTATATCGTTAATCGCGACGAATTTCGACAGTTCCTGAGACGGTTGTTAAACCCACTCTCGCACTTCCAGTGCCGACTTCGAAGTTTAATTCTGACGAAGTTCCCCAGCGCGATTCAGTGGGTTTGTCGTTACTAATACGGTTAACAATGTCACCACCAGCATTAGTTGTAATATCAAAACTGGCGTTCGGTATCGCACCGAAAGTAAACGCCATATCGCCGCTCACGGATGAAGCTTTCAATTCACCACTGTCTGCCAATTTAAGCGAAAGATTAATGTCTCCACTGACATTTTTTAAATTAGCTTTCTTGAGACTTGGTAATTCAGCCGTTACATCGCCTGAGACGTTTTGTAAGTAGAACTCTTCCATCATATCGGCGTAAACACTAATATCGCCGCTAACGGCTTGATAATGAGCGACTCTCGCGCTACTGCCTTTATCGCTAATATCCCCACTAACACTTTCTAGCCTGACGGTACCAGCAATAGACCGCGCATCAATGTCACCACTGACAGTACTGACTTCGACACCGCCACCAATATTTTCGACTTTCACATCACCGCTCACGAGGTTTACTTCGATACCTTCTTGCAAATCAAAGGCATCGACATCCATGGATACACCTTTTACATCAAGATGGCTTGATTTAGGCATATAAATAGTTAACTTTGACCCTTCATCATCGTCGAACCACCCATTTTGCTCGGGTGTTTTGATTTGCACCTGCAATGTTGAGCCACGTAGTTCAAAAATAAATTGCTCAGTGCGTTTGTCGAGTGTTCCAGTAACATGAACCACGTTGTCATCACTCGCCATGATCTCGATTGAGCCGCGTTCGTTATCAACAAATACTTCCGTCCCCTTCGGCACTTCCATTTTTTCATCGACACGCTCTTGTGCAACAGCGTTCACTGTTGACAGCGCAACAGCTCCCATCAATAATGCGGTTAAAAATTTCATAGTAATCTCCTCGTTCACCAAGCTTAAATTTGTTTCAATACTGGCTTTTGTTGATAGCTTTGCTCTAATAAAGCCAGTTCTTGTTCGTTAATCCAACGCAACAGCTCCAATTGCTGTGCATTACCAGGGCCAGACGCTAACGCTTCTAATACCGACTGTCGCGCTTTAGCTAGCTGTTGTAGCTGTGTAGTTAATTGCTCATCACTCTGCTCAATTCCAGCAAGTTTGTAACCCCTTTGCAGCGCCGAAACCTGTTGCGCTTGGGTGCTGATCATCTGTGCCGCTGCCGCGTAATAAGGTGATTCATTAGTTCTGATATCTTCTCCTGGCTGAGCACCTTGGTAGCCAACAAAGACAGCCACCGCCAACAGACTCGCGGCGAGCGCCCCACCGGCTGCTGCCCACCATGTACGTGAGCCCTCATCTAAGCGTTCAGTCGTTTGCGCCTCTAAGCGCTGTTCAATACCCTGCCATAAGTCATCACTCGGCTCTATTGCGTCAGGAGTCTCACGTTGGTGCGCAATAAGTGCTTCTAACTGTTGCTCTTTTTCGTTGCTCATAACCACTCCTGCATTAATTTCTTAGCGCGAAAAAACTGGGATTTACTTGTACCTTCGGCAATATGTAACAGGTCAGCAATTTGCTGGTGCGAATAGTCCTGTAACGCATGTAGAACGAAAACCTGTCGTGTTTGCTCAGGCAAGCGGATGATGAACTTATCGAGCTCGCCTAAATCAATGTCGCTACTGTCAGCTTCGTCCAGCGTACTATGGTCAATGGCTCGCTCATTGCGTTTAAACCATCGTGACTGCTTTCGCATTTCTGTAATACCCACATTATTAGCAAGACTAAAAAGCCACGTTGAAAACTTTGCTCGACCATCAAACTTGGGTAATGAACGCCAGGCCTGTACAAAGACTTCCTGTACCAAGTCATCGGCCAGTGAGCGATCAGCAGTTAACCTGAACACCATTCCGTAGACACCACGTACGTAACGCTCATATAAGCGTCTAAACGCATGCTTATCGCCATTGGCAGCTAACTCTATGTCGTTGCTGTCTGACAAGGTTCTCTCCCTGAAAAAAGTTTATTAGCTAATTTATAGAGTAAGTCGCGTTAATGCGAGGCTAGGTTTACAAGGCAGGTAAAAAAAAGCTGCCCTAAGGCTAATGCCGATCAGTTAAGAAATTTTCAATGATCGGTTGACCGATCCGGCAGA
>ERZ1673960.65-NODE-65-length-31253-cov-176.606545_pt1 | contig 31253 bp, 48 predicted proteins | sample MGYA00580190_ERZ1673960 | MGnify/ENA primary metagenome ERZ1673960 (study PRJEB41334, sample SAMN05608106) | rock metagenome | biome: terrestrial subsurface; feature: shale formation; material: shale | place: USA: Pennsylvania ...
GACTAGCGACTCATTCGGAGAATTGAGTCGTAGAATGCGGCGGCATATTGTTCAACGTCCCCATCTCACACTTCCTCAAGGGCAAAGCCAACGAGGATGCAGCCGATCTCGCCTCCGATTACTTCGACCTTTGATAAGGCCTGCCTTCACACCGGGCGAATAAACCCCCTTTCGCCCGGGTAACCACCAACCCCTGCACCACGACCCACCTGAGAAATTGCGGCCATTTACGCCACGCGCCGGAGCCATCCGTTATACTCGGTCGATCACTCATACAGGTTGTCGTGTTTATGCCCAGCACCGCGCTATCTCAGACCCAGCGGGAAGATCGCGTTCATCGTCAGAAAAAAGCCATCCTGGCCATGCTTGAACAATTCCCCGCCGAACAGCACGTTTCATTGCTGCATCGTCTGCGTGACTCCGCAATCAAACGGATGGCGCAAAACACCGAACGGCACGATGAGGCCGCCCACGCCCGCTACAACGAGGCCGTAACCACGCGCATTTTGCTGGATGAGAAAGGGCGTTATCAGCACGACCGCAAATCACGCCAAAAGAACTTGTGGATTCTGTTCTTCCTGTGTGCCGCCGCCAGCCTGGCCCACCAGTATTTTTTGCCCCCGGCGAACGTCCCTGCCGAACGCCCACCCGAAGCGATCATATTGCTGGCAGTGGGTACGGCTGGTTTTATCCTCACTGCTGTTCTGACCGTGACCGAAATGCGCACGCGCCGTAAGGAACGCCAGGAAGTGATGGCCGAGCTCACCCGCAGCGAACCGTCACCACCGGATATCATGCTGGAAGCCGTTGACGCGATCCTTGCCAGCCAATACCGATAGCCCCACCCTGCCCCGGATCAAATTGTTTCGATTTGTCGCAACCCCATTGTGACGATCCAAAATCGGTTATACTGCTCTAAATACATAGCTCTATATTGGTCTATGTGAATGTGTGTACGGCCAAGTAGATGTGCGATATGCCCGGAGCGCCCGGGGATTCGTGTTTAGAGTGGCGAGGTTTATCCGATGCCAGGATTACGATCACCGTTTGTCTGGCACTGTGCAAAATCCGGACGACCCATTAATGGCGAGATCACCCATTTGTATCTGCCAATGGGACACCGGATTGAAGGCTTTAGTGATGGCAGCAATGTGTTCTTTGTGACCTACGTGTATTCAAAACAACAGGTGCGGATGCCCAACCGGGCACTGGACCGCCTGAAATGGATGCGCGGCGTCATAGTGCAAGAAACCGCCGTTGATGTACTGGGAACAACCCAGGGCATCTCTCTTTCCGAAATGGATCGCCTGATGCGTTCGTTTGCCGTTGACCTGCGCCACCTTGTGGGTAACCAACTGGTGGGCCCTGAGCGTTACCGTCAATCACTGGCCGATGACGCCACCTTCCGCACTGAGTTGACGCGCTCGACCAAGTTGGTGGTTGACCGTGAATACAGTGAACTCGACACCTTTGAATCATTGCACCCGAGTTTTCAAAGCCTGCAAACCGTGCGGGCCAGGCGAGCAATGGTGTAACCAGGACTTAGAAAACAGAGGGACATACAGATGGGCGAATACAGTTTCCGATGCGCCAAAAGCCAAACCAGCATCCCCATTCCCCGGGCAACCCCGCGCCCGGAAGAACACTGTCTGGTGACCCTGTATCTGCCCGAGGGACAGGTGGTGTCCGGGGAGTTGACCGGCTACGGTGAAATTGTGGTGGGCAACGCCTATACCCGCGGCCCCAACGGTGAGGAACGTCCGATCGCCGGGGACATTCTGGACCACCCCTGGCTGGCGAACGCGGGCGGCGACATATTGAACATTTACGGGGCCACCGGCCTGCAGTTATTCAAGGACTGCCGGGATACCGGCGATGTACTCAACCGCATGATGCACAGCGAAGCCGATGGTGACGCCCTGGAAGCCTCCGTCAAGTTGGTTCGGGCCAGCCACTACGACCCGGCTGACCGGTACGAGACGTTACCGGCCAGTGATCGGTGCCCGTGGCAGGGCCGTGATTTTCCAAGCCCACGCGCCTTTGTTGAGCATGTGTACCAGGGCAACGCCACCCAGGCATACCTGGACCTGTACGATCATGCGGTCACCCTGAACCTTGAGCAAATGCCACCGTCCTCCGATGACGCCCGCTCACTCACGCCCAAACAGCAAGTCGCCGCCGCACACGATCGGGCCATGGATAGCACCATTGGTTACATCATGGCGATGCTACGGCCCGAGGAAGCCGAATGGCTGATGAACCGGGAAGTCACGTTGACTGAATTGTTGGACGATGAAGCCTTTATCGACAGCATGGCCGATCGGTTCCCGGGCCTCGATATGGCGGATTTCGGGCCCGAAGGTGTCCTGAATCTCGAACACGCCGACCTGGCTCTGATGATGGCCATGGACGACCCGGACAGACGCGCCACCCTGGCCGCGTATGCCCAACCCAATGAGCCGTCAGGCCCACGTCTTGGTTAATCCGATGGAGAAAGGCACTGTGAGCAATCCCTATCGCTCTGACGCGGATATAAACGATCGCAGTCACACCGCCACACTGGTTTTACCGGTGCGCCAGTCCGTGATGATGCCGGCCGCCAACCACCCGTTAACCCAGATGGAATTGCGGGCAGACGCCCCTGCTAAAAGCGGCAGACATCGACGCTGTGTGCGTCATATTCACACCCTGCCACTGGCTCCGGCATGGGCCGAAGTGCCCTTGAGCCACACCTTGATTCATCAGTGGCGGGAGATCCAGAACTTACTACGCCATCACCAGTGGACCGAAGTGCGCCAGAAGCATGCCATTCGTCTGGGCTACAGCCCTGAACAGTGGGCCATGCTGACCCAGGCACACCCGTCCGATGGCATGGCCATCGCCCCGAAGCCGGCACCCACCGCTCGCGCCGAACGGGTCCGGGGCGACCCCATGGTGTTCATGCCGGCGATCACCGAAATTGTGGTGCTCGCAGACAGCCTGACCATCGCGGCGAGTGATCAGCGTACAGGCGTCACCGTCGAATCACTTGGCTTCAGCCCCATGAATGCCTTGGACCTGCTGCAAGATGCGACGCCAGGCGCCACTCTCATGCATCCCGGATGGAAATACAGTGACGCCGAGCAAACCTACGACAGCCGGTTTGCCTGCCCAGTTAGCGGCGACCTTGAACCCAAACACCTTTAGCAACCGTCAACCTGCAATAACAACAAACCCTGCGAGGGACACATGCAGACACGCTATCACCAGTTCGACGTATTCCACGCCTGCCCCTGCCCACCGGAGTCCGCCAGCCAGCGCACACGCAAACGTTGGTGGCGCCAGACCGCGGATACGCTGGATTGCGCACCCTGCGACGACAACCATCTGGCCATCGTGGTGCTAACCCTGGCCTCGGAAGGCAACCGCCCGCCCCAATGGGGCATCCATTTCATCGGCTCCCGCGAGGATTATCAGCACGCGTACTGGGACTACCTGCGCGAGCATTTTGCGATGGCACCACACACGCACCCGGCCGCCCCGGATATCGCTACCCTGCGCAAGCAGCTACGGGCCAGTCGCAAGCGCAAACGCTGGCTGACTCTGGATGAGTTGGCCAATCGCGGGCTAACCCGCCAACACTGGTCACTGGCGCTCACCGATCACTACGACGTTACCCCGCCCGCGCCGATTCGGGTGGACCCGCGCACCGACACACTCACGGTAGACCTCAACAACAGTGAGGCCGTCCAGGCCATGATCCGGCACACCCTGGCTCTAAAGGACGCCGCCTACCCAGACAATGACAGCCCCCGGCCTGGGTACCAGTTGGCCCGCCTGTGTTTCGGACTGCCGTTTAATGCGTTGGCAGGGCTGGCTCACCGGTCACCGGAGTCTCATCATCCCCGCTTGGCATAAATCGGGATTCATGCCGCGACATCATTGACATAAATGGGCGGTACGCCTATGCTTGGCAGAAATGGGCTTAATCACATCGCCCAACCGATACCAATGATATACTCGGCGGACTGCCGACCAGGGGACACCATGACACACACCAAGGACACCAGCACCGATACCCAGACCGCCCGCGTCTTTGGCTGGAAAGGCTACCTGGGACTGGGCGTTATCGCCGCCCTGACGTTTGCCGGCAACCTGATCACCAGCGCCCCGGCCGGCTGGGTCGCTCAGCAAACCGGCCTGATTGAGCAACTGCCTCCCGGCGTGACGGTGCAAGGCATGAACGGCTCACTGTTCAGCGGCACTGCTGCCGTCACCGTGGAGAATCACCCCGCGCACCTGAACTGGCAGGCCCAATGGCCAACCTTCGGCCAGATCACCTCCGGCGCCCTACCCGTCAACTGGCAGGTGGAAACCGTGGAATCCGCGCTCTCTGGAGATCTCACAGCCACCTTGACCGGCGCCGTGAACGCAAATGCCAAAGGCACCCTGCACATCCCCGAATTCGCCCACCTGATCGAACGCCACGGCGGCGCCATGATTGAAGGTGACGTTCGTGTGACCCGGGCCCAACTGAGTTGGGACGGCCAGCGATTGACCGAAGCCCGCGCCATGGCCTACTGGCCCGGTGGCAACGTGCAATACCCGGCCGGTAACCCCACGCTGACCACGGAGTTGCCGCCACTGGAACTCACCGCTGGCCCGGACGGTAACGCCCTGCGCCTGACCATCACTGAATCGGGCAACACTGCGCCACTGGCCCAGGCCGACCTTGCCGCCAACGGCATGGCCGAGCTGCAGGTGTACGGTCGCCTGCTGACGCTGGCGGATCAGCCGGGATTTGAGCATCAGCCTTCCACCCCGGTCATGCAGGTCAGCCACCCGCTGTTCACTTACGCAGGAGGCCGGTAAATGACACACGCCAACCTCCTTGCCAACCTCACGCATCCGACACTGGCCCGCTGGCTGACCCGCCTGCTGGCGGTGGCACTGGCCGGTTACCTCGGCATTCAGGCCTCCAATCTGGCGTGGGCCGTGGCCTGGAATGATCCCTTGCTGCCGGGATTGAGCGCCCCAACCGGCCAATCCGCCAGCCAGACTCCCAAGGGATCGGTGGCGCAATACGCCTTGTTTGGTACGCCAAACCCTACAGAGCCCGCCATGCCCGCACCCATCGAGGCCCCGGAAACCACCCTGACCCTGACACTGGTTGGCGTCATGGCCGGTACCGACAACTCCCCCTCCGGTGCGATCGTCGCCGACAGCCGGGGGCAGACGGAATACTATCGGGTGGGTGACACCCTGCCGGGCAATGCCGAACTGGTGCGCGTGGACGCTGACCGCATCCTGCTCAAGCGCGCCGGCAAGCACGAAACCCTGAGTTTTGAGCGCGATTCATCCGACAGCGCCAAGCGTCTGGCCCGAGCGGTCACGCCGACCGCACCGGACACCCCCGTAGACCGAGTGCGTGAAACGCTGGACAAGGACGGCCAACAGGCACTGGACAAACTCGGCATGGCCCCGAATGGACGCGGCCAGGGCTACGTCTACAACGGCCAGCAAGCCATTCTCAATGCCATTGGCCTGCGAAGCGGTGACGTAGTGACTGCCCTGAACGGTCAACGCCTGGGGAATCTGGAACAGGATATCGAGCTTCTGCGCACCTGGCGCCAGGAGCCGACCATCAAGATCACCATTAAACGGGGCAACAGCACCCGGACGCTGAATTACGCACAACCGAATCTTTAATCCGAACACCTGACAACCGACAACCGAAAGGGACGATCGATGAAGCACTATCGATTTATTGCCAAGCGAGTAAACGACGACAACGCCAAGCTGATTGCCTTTGCGACTCAGGCCCGCGACCGAGGCCATGCCCAGGCGAATGCCCGCTACCGCTTCAGCGAAGACCACGAGATCATTTCCGTGAACGTGAAGGTTGGCGACAAGTGGAGCGTGATCGAGGGGGTAGACGTACTGGCGGATGCACTGGAACCGCATCACGACATGACCCCCGGCCTGGGCTGGGAAGGCAGCGCGGAAAAGCCGGAAGATGGGGGCTTCACGTTTCCTGTCCGCGAACCTGTGAAGCGTCCCGGCTACCACAGCCAGGATATGCACCTGACCATCCAGAGTGCCGACGCTCTGACCGACGACCTGCTGGAACGGACTGAAACACTGCCGGCCGACAAGAACCCGCTGATCGTCAACCTGCTGTTTCTGAGCGTGTCCGCCCTCACCATGCTGTTGTTGGGCACCTTCTTCCACTTTGGTGACCGGCTGAGCGCGATGGATGCGGCCCTGACCTCTCTGAGTCTGTTTGGCTGGCCCCTGATGGCCTGCCTGATTGGTGGCTTTGCCCTGCGCTATCTGGCTGGCATCCACAACACCCTCCGTCGCGAGGAACTGCGCCAACTGGCCTCCAGCGCCGAAGCTGTCTCGCAGTCCGCCAGCGACAACGCCAGCACGCCCCGCAGCATCCATGTGCCCGCCACACCGGCACCGGAGAACGACGAACCGGCCAAGGGCGAAAAGACCTGCTCTTAACGTCGAAGTCCCGGTACCCGCACGGATTGCGGGTACCGAACCACTTTAAACACGGCATTAAAAAACGAGGTGTCTATGAACAAGCAAGGACTGTTGTGGTCGGTTGGTGGCGTAGCGGCAGCCATTGGCCTGGCAGGGCTGGTGGCCATGAGTTACTACGCCGAAGACCAGAAGATCGAACGCGAATTTGCTCAGGGCGATTACTCTCGGGTGCATGAATACCGTGACCTCATGTTCGATGAGAATCCACGAAAAGTGATGAATGCCTACATGAACGCCCTCCTTGAAGGTGATGAACCCGTGGAGATGGAACTGATAAACATGTTCCTGGCGCACCAAAATACACTGCGCTACCCAAAGAAACTGAACTATGAAGGTTATGCACTGATCGATGTGATTGCTCAGGAGGTGTTTAAGGCGGAACAGTATGGCGAACCACTTTCTGACACCGTACAGGAAGCCGTTACCCTGCTTGAGCCAACCCTGAACAACGTCGATGAATATTCCTACGCTTGCAACGTAGGCGCACACGGATCAATTGTTGTTAAAGATGGCATCTTTGGAGCGCAAAATACGTTCTTTTGGGCCGATGATGATGGTGAGCCGTATGTGAGGGCAACACTTGCCAAGGGACGGTCGGGCGACCTCCAGAATATGATCTATTATGATGTGCTGGAGAATACCACGTTCGACCTCCCTTCATTCTCAGGTCCGAGAACCTACAAATTCACGCCTCGTGTCACCCAGGTTCGTGTAGCGGACAACTTCGAAGACACCCTGTATGTCCGAGTGGACCTTGAATCAGAGTTACTGGGTACTGCCGTGGGCTCAAACTCCCGGTACTTCATTTTGGACACAAGTACCTGCGACCGGCTTGATCCACTTGAAGCGCAACTCCAAATCAAGCAATTCATGGCCAACGCAGAGACGTGATCCGGAGAGCCACCCATGGGACTCTATCAAGGAACGGCCACCACAAGCGCTGGCAAGGAACTGCACTTTGCGTACCAGAGCACGAGCGACTGCGTTGCGTCTCGTGCCGGTCGCACACCACCAGCGCCTTCGACGGCAGACGCTTCCGGGATACACCCTGTCCGCCAGCAACCCGTCCTGGCAAACCTGTTCGTAGACTATGGCCACGGCCTGCACTGGCGGGCATGGCTGTGCGAGGATACCGGGGAGATCCTTCTATATACCTCGCCCTGGGAAGACCCGGAATACGCCTATGGCCAGGATGCAACAGGCACTGTCCACCTCATAACTTCGGACGGATACGCTCGCCAGGACTGGGCCGTATGCGGTCACAACGGCAAGACCGACGCCATCGACCTGGAGGAAGCTGAAGGCCGCCTCTGCCTGACGTGCCTGAACAAAGCACTTGGACGAAACCACGAGGACGACCGACCTTGATACTGAAGCGAGCGATACTGCGATTGCAGATCAGACTGGCCCACCGGGTGGGCGGAGTATGCCACGGGCGCGTTTATATCGACGCCCACACCGGCATGACCTTCCGCCAAAAGCTGGGCGTCATGCTGGCAGGGCGCGGCAAGCGCACCCCTGAATGCGCCGCCCCACACTACTACCCATGCACGCCGAACGAATAATGCGATTTGTCGAGCCTACCTGTTGACAAGAGGTAGGCGCACCGCCTATAGTCATCATAACAGATCGGGATAACCCGACATTAATAGGCATCGCCACACCGGAGACACGCCATGCTACTGACACGCTTGATCAATAATCTGCTGCACCCCGGACGCCTCATTCGCCGTCTGTTCGCCGCCCTGATCCTGACCGGCGTCCTGGTCGCACCATTTACCGCGAAGGCCGAGAACACCTGGCAACTGAACCTCAAGGACGCCGAGATTGGTGCCTTTGTCGAACAGGTGGCCGACATTACCGGCTACAACTTCGTGGTGGACCCGCGAGTAAAAGGCAAGGTTACCGTGTTGTCCAAAGCGCCCATGAATCAGGCGGAAATCTACGACCTGTTTCTGTCGGTGCTGGACGTACACGGCTTCACCGCCGTCTCCGGTGAAGAAGCCATCAAGATCATCCAACAGGTAGACGCCAAACAATCCGGTGAAAACCTGAACCGCTTTGGCGACACCCCACCCTCTGAACAACTGGTGACCCAGGTGATCCAGGTGGAGGAAGCCAACGCCCTTGAACTGGTGCCCACACTGCGCCCATTGGTGGCCAAATACGGCCACCTCGCCGCCGTGCCGGGTGCCAACGCCCTGATTATCTCCGACCTGAATGGCAACATTGACCGTCTGCGCCGACTGGTTCGCTCACTGGATCAGCCATCTGACCTGGACGTTGATGTGATCGACCTGAAAGAAGCGTGGGTTGGCGATCTGGCCCCCATGCTGGAAGAACTGGCGCCCCTGAGTGTTGCCGGGGGCAATGAAAAGCTCCGGGCGGCCAACAAGATCACCGCCGACGAACGGACCAACAGCCTGATCGTTCACGGCACACAATCCTTCCGTGACAGTATCTACAAACTGGTGACCAAGCTGGACAAGGCCTCGGCCAACCGGGACACCACCCGCGTCCTGCAATTGAATCATGCGGATGCCGAGAACCTGACCGAGATTCTGACCAAAGTATTGACCCGTCGCAGCGAAGGCGGCAACGGTCAGGACAGCTTTTCAGTGATTGCCGACAAAGGCCTGAACACACTGGTGATCCGGGGCGAACCGTCTCTGATGCGCGAAGCCGAGCAGATTGTGGCGCAACTGGACATTCGCCGGGCGCAGGTGATGATTGAAGCCGCGATTGTCGAAATCAGCGATGAAACCGGCAAGTCGGCCGGCGTGCAGCTGGCGGCTGGCGACAAGTCCAACGGTTCCGTGCCGGTGCTGGGCACGAACCTGACCAGCGATAACGGCATGCTGGGCCTGAACTCCGTGATCAGTGCTCTGGTGGGCAACACCCTACCCCAACTGGCCAGCGGCCTGACATTTGGAGCCGGTGAAAGCCGGGACAACGGGGCAAGCTGGGGCATCCTGATTCAAGCGCTGAACAGTTCAGCGGCCGCGAACCTGCTGTCCACCCCGAGCCTGATCACCCTGGACAACCAGGAATCGGAAATCATCGTGGGCCAGAACGTACCGTTTCGCACCGGCCAGTCCACCGTGACCGGCGATGGTACCACCAACCCGTTTACCACCATTGAGCGCCGCGACATTGGTCTGACCTTGAAGGTCACCCCTTCCATCAGCCAGGATGGCCTGGTGCGCCTGCAAGTCGAACAGACCACCGAGAATCTGGCCCGCACCAACCTTGAGGGGGCGGCCGACCTGATCACCAATAAGCGCAGCATCAAGACCACCGTGCTGGCGGACGATCAGGAAACCATCGTGCTGGGCGGCCTGACCCGCGACGATCTGCAGGTGACCACCTCCAAGGTGCCTCTGCTGGGTGACATTCCGGGCCTGGGCCGCCTGTTCACCTCTGAATCCAAACAATGGGTCAAGCGCGATCTGGTGATTTTCCTGCGCCCGAGCATCATGCTGGACAAGGCCGACACCGGCGAAATCACACAAAAGCGCTTTGACGCCTTCTATGACATTGACCTGGCCACCCGGGAGAAACTGAGCCTCCCGAGCAAACCCGAGCCGGTCACCGCTGACGATCTGTTTATGCCGAACTGATGTGGTTAGCGGTGTGCTGGCCTAAATATTCCCATGAAGCTCGCATTTGTGCGGGCTCCTGCGCCCGGCCCTGACGTAACGCCTCAACACTCTTTACTTTGCGTCCTTTGTAAAACGGTGATAAGTTTTACTTATACTCCACAGTAAAGAGGTCTCGTATGCCAGTTGTCAGCCAAAAAAGACAGGTGACTCTTCCTGCTGAGCAGTGCTCCATTGCAGGCATTCAGCCTGGCGATGAGTATGAGAGCTTTGTCAGTCGAAAGGGTGTTATCTCCATAGTTATTAAGCACAAAGGAGCTGCCAGTGGTCTGCTTAAAGGGATTCCAGTCAATGACCAGGTGACCGATGAAGAATCTCTTGAGAGTGCCATTAGCTGATGATTGCCGTTGATACAAATGTGGTACTCCGCTATCTGCTGCAAGATGAGGCGAAGCAGTCGGCACAGGCAAGCAGCCTGTTCCTGGGGTCAGAGAAAATCCTAATCACCGATGTGGTGTTAGTTGAGACTATCTGGACGCTTCGAGGCAAGCGGTATGCGCTCTCCAGAGAGGCACTGGCGGAAGTGGTACACAGCCTAACCGAAGAGCCGAATGTCGTGTGGGAAGATGGCCATGCAGTCTGGTGCGCCCTAGATGATTTTGTTAATGCCAAGCCCATAAAGGTGAATGGAAAAACCAAACGAGCCGATTTTTCTGATGCACTGATTCTGAATAAATCCCAGAGATACGGGATCAATAAAACGCTGTCAGTGTACCCACTGTATACCTTTGATAAAGCGGCACTGAAGATTGATGGGACTAAAGAGCCTGAATAGAAGCTATATAGGAATTCGGGAGCAACACCATGGAAGAAAAAACCATTGTTCCAGATAATTACCCAGAGCTCCGGCTAGTTTGCTGGCACCGCGACCCCAAAAAGCCGATCACCGAAGAGCAGGCTTTTGGAATCTATGAACGCAACTGGCGCTACATCGATACGGAAAAGCTCAGCGGCAGCGAGAAAGCATTAATTAATCGCCTTACAAAACAGTATGGCAGCGGAGTCATCAATGGATAGGAAAAACCTGCATCATCAATGGGATGATGGCAGGAGGCGCGGGCGGTTTTCTGCCCGCCTACCCGGCTGCCCGGACCTGGCGAACCGCCTCACATAGCACTTGGCAATCGTCCTTGGCACGATGCGGGCGCGCAAGGTCTTTTAACAGTTGGTCCAGCGCCGGTCGCTGCGACAACGACACGGCGTCCCGAATATCCATCAGCTTGGCCGGTGGACGCTTGCCCACGGCCTCAAACAACCGCTCCAACCAGAACTGATCCTGCCAGTGGGCGTCCGAGCAAACCGGATGGTTTGTCAGCACGTCCTCCACCTGTCGAACCACCAGCACCACGTTTTGGCCATCCTGGCAGCATTGCGCTCGGGACAGCCCATGCACTTCGGTTTCAGCGAAGGTATCCCAGTCCTCCCACCCCCCGGCACTGTCCGGGTTGATCAGGGTTGAGAACGCATCGCCACCATCAAGCCGACACCAGGCAATCTCGATCGGGTAACTGTCACGGCCAAGACTACTGGCCTCGATATCCAGAACGTACATCGGCAACCTATCCGCTGAATTAGAGGATGCCAGGGCAATGACCGGCCCCGGCATGAAACATAGTATAACGCACCAAAGGCGCAGCGACCGATGCCGTCCAGCGTTCGCTTTTTGCAGCCATTGCTCACAACAACCGTTGTGCCGCGTTGACATCTCTAGGCGCACCGCCTATTATGGAAGTCACGATAGACAGCAATACGAGGCAGAGAGCGCCATGAAACTTCACCACATCACCATGCCTGTCGCGTTTGCGACCTTGTGCGGCGGCATCATTCTCCAGCATGATTATCTGATCGCCATGGCCACCGGCTACTATGCCGGGGTAACATTGGTCAGCCTGCTTCTGGGAGCCATCTACGCCTACAATTTCGCGCGACTTGATGCCTACAACAAGCGCCTGAGCGCGTATCGCTTCTGCCACACAATCAACCCTGGCTTCCTGCAATGGACGCTGGGACTGACAGTAATTGTTCTGTTCACCTATGCCGGGCAATTTCTGCTTCCGCTGACCATGATCGTGGCGCTGGCCATGATACTGGCCGCCCGACAGTATATGGAGAAAAAGGCCAAAGCACCCGCCCCGGACTCTCACATTTAGCGTAAAACACGCTTGACAGCAGTAGGCACTACGCCTATTATTGATAACAGATCAGGGAAACACCCTGACACATAAAGGCAGACGCCAAACAGGAGACAACCATGAGCAACATCACCATTCGTATCAGCAAGACTGTGAAAATCGCCGCCCCCGAGTGGTTCCGTGAGCCGGAATTCCAGGCCTGGTACAACACCCGCCTCGGCCGCGACCTGGCCACCTGGCAGGACGCCCAGCATCCGCTGAGCAGTGATGTTCGCTTGTCCGCCAGCGAGTGCGCGGAACATGCTCAGGTCATCACCGAAGCTGTCTGGCAGGCTGATATCTGGATCACCCCGAACAAGGGCGACCCGGACACCTTCGACGCTGAAATTGATGCGCTCAAGGACGCCCGAATGATTCTAGCCAACCTGATTCTCAAACTGGAAGCCGCCAGCAAAGACAATGGCCTCGACATTGACACCATTAAGTCATTGCGCCCGGACCTGCGCAAAGTCATGGAAAGCGATGTCTTCATGGAACCGAAGTACGAGTTTGAACAGATCACCCACACAAAAGCGATGGATGCACTTGAAGCGCTGGAAGACACCCTGCTCATTCGCACCCAGCGGACGGCTGCCCTCAGTGGCGACAGCCTGCCCGATGTGTTTGTCACCGTGGAGCCGCAAAGCGCCGAGGGCATCCACAGCGATATGCCGGAACGCTACTGGGACGTTGTGGTGCGCGAAGCCCACAAGGTAGCCGATGGCACCGAAGACTGCCAGATCGTGGTCTGGATCAGCCCACTGTAAGCCAATCGACAACACGGCCCGGTGCGCCGGGCCTGACCGACAACGAGACACCATAAGGACACAGAATCATGGCACTTGGAGACCGAGTTAAAAGCCTGCGCCTGGCACGCGGTTTGTCGCAACCCAAACTAGCAGAACAGGCCGAGTTATCCCAAGCCTCCATCAGCCGGATCGAAAAGAACACTCCGGAAACCACCGACAACATCCTTGAGCTTGCAGCCGCCCTGCAATGCAACCCATATTGGCTAAAAACTGGCGAAGGTGCCGCTGACAAGGCTCCCTGTTGGCTGGTTGGCAGTATGCTTCGCGGCCACATCACCCCAGCCATGCTGCAAGCACTGACACACGCGGTTGAGAACACCAGCACCGATCTTGCGCACAACCCATCACTGGCGCATGACGCACTGCACATTTTAACCGCCATCCTGGATTCTGCTCCGACCACCCCTGAATCGCCTGCAGAGGCCGACGACAGCGCCATGCTTACGGAGATCCACGCCCAAACCGGCGTGAACTTCAACCCACACCGCGAGCATGAAGGCGCGGCAGGCCAGCCCTCACCGACCCCGATGGACATTGACGACTTCACCGGCAGGCTGCGCCAGCAATACCGCCAGCGCATCCAGGAATGCGTCGAGAAACTACAACATCTGCGCCAGGAAAACCGGTACCTCAAGCGCCAAAATGCGCCCGAGGACACCCGTCGCCAGGTGCTGGCGGAAATCCGGGAAACCGAAGTGCAGCGCCGCTGTTACGCCGAAGCCGAAGCGGACATTGCGCTGATCGAAGACGAACTGGGCTTGTGACTGGGTTGCCCTACCACCAACTGACGCCTGAACTGGAGAGCACCATGAACCTGACCTTGAACGATGTAATCGCCTACACCCCCGTCTATTTGTTTGCCTTCTTCATGGCTGTAGGCATCCTGCTGATTGCGCACTACCTCAAAGAGCGATGGCCAATGTCTGGTATTTGCGCCGGCATATCCCTCGCAATGGGTCTTATCATGATGGGCATATGGTCGTCGGGCCGCACCAACATTGAACCCGCCTTTGAGCGGTTCCAAACCTTCTACGAAACCTTTGCGAACCAGGAAGGCTTTTGGATCAGGGCAGACCTGGAAGAACTCGCTACCCACGGCACCATTAATGGCCAGGAGTTCAAACCAACCGCCGTAGCCCTGAATTCCGACTCCAGCTCGAACGAAGCGGCCGCCATGATCAACCGCTATTTCCCTTCGGATAACTACAACGTGAGTGAACCGACGATCCTGAGCGCACTCAAAGTGGCCGTTCGCCGATGCATGGAAGGCGACATGCGCAACGAGTATCTACTGCAACTGAGCGAGGTACCGGTGTCCATGGCCACCTATCGACGGATCAAGAACAGCCTCAACATGCTGTACCCGGAACCCTGCGGAAACCCCGCGAGGTAATCCACCGGCCGGGAGGCGCAAGCCGACTGGCCGCAGGCCGGAAGGGCGATTGCCCGACCGGACCTGAACCGAAAGGGGCAAGGCCCCGCCCGGAGGGCGCAAGCCCGACCCACCGGCCACGCCGGTGCCTTAACGAAGCACGACACGCACAACCACCAAACCAAAGGAAAACCCTATGCTTGAAGCAATCGGATTTATGTTTACGGGCATCATTGCCATCTTTGTCCTCGCATGGCTGTCCAGCATGCTGATTCTGGTACAGCCGCGCCAGGCGCGCATGGTGTATAGCTGGGTCGGCGGCTCGGTTCAGCGCACAATCACCGACCCCGGCCTGTATTTCAAAGCACCGTGGCCATTCCAATCCACGTCGGAAAAGATTTCCCTGGCCGAGCAAATCGTAGGCACCATGAATCGTGCCCGCTCATCCGAGGAAGCGTTCTTTAACCTGGAGGTCCGCGCCATCATGCAGATTCGCAGCGACTCGGTGCAGGAAGCCACGTTCAACATGGAGAACCCGATCAACCAGATCAAGGCGTCCATCAGCGAGGCCGTCAAGCGGGTGGTCCCAACCCTGAGCCTGAACGAAGTGTATGCAGACCGAGAAAAGATCCGGGATGAGGTTAAAGAAACCCTCAATGAGATTTACACCAAGCACGGCTGGGAGTGCCTGGAGGTGATCGTGGAAGATCCGGCACTGGAAGCCAGCATCGAGGAAGCGTCCAACAAGCGTATCGAAAACCGTCGCCGTGCTGAGGCCGCCGAAGATCTGAAGAAAGCGATCTACCTGGAGCAAACGGCAGAAGCGGAAGCCGACGCCGAAGCCCTGCGTGTGCGTACCAAAGCTCAGGGTCAAAGTAAAAAGCTGTTCACTCAAGAGGTGATCGAGTCGGTCAAAACATTCCGCGCGGAGTTCCCGGACCTCGACCCGCAAATGCTGATGGATGCGTTCTCGGATCTGGATCGTCGGGCCGCAATCGTCAGCGCTTCGAGCAACCCGGGCAGCCTGATTCTGATGGACACCGACTCAGAGCGTGGGCGCCAGTACGCCAACATGGCGGCGTTTGATCATGGCCAGGCAACAGTGCAAGGCGGTGAAACAACCGCGACCACGGCCGGAAAGACCACAAGCGCGTAACATTACCGACAGGGCGACCGTTCATGGCTCGCCCTGCCCCATTACTGGAGAGCATCATGACACCCACAACGCAGCCGAGAATTCCGGAGCCCCTGGACCCTGGCAAGCACAGCGATACGGTAATGTCGTATCTCTGGAGCCACTATCAGGAGTATAAGGCGCTGTCTGCCAGCAATGATGAACCCCTGATCACTGTGGACACCGGTCGGTTTGCCTGTGGGTTTCCATTGCCCACCTTCCAGCGGGAGTTGTGCTGGACCCGAGACCAACAGATCGCCTTTATCGAAAGTGCTTGGCTGGGCCTGCCACTGGGCACCTTCACCCACCATGACATTGACTGGGGCAGCGGCGGGCATGCCCGACCGTTTTCCGGTTGGCTGATCGACGGACAGCAACGACTGACCGCCATTCAGGATTACTGGGAAGATCGATTTCCGGTATTCGGCCTGTATTGGTCGGAGCTGACCCGGACGGAAACGCGACGCTTCAAAGGCATCAAGTTTCCCCATTATGAGGCCGCACTATGGGACGAATCCGCCATCCGGGATTTGTATAACCGGCTGGCCCTGGGCGGCGTGCCGCATCGACCGGACCAGCGGGCCTGAACGATCGAGACAAGGAGAATGGTGATGCCACGAGTGAATCTTGACGCGGAGCTTTTAAAATCAGCAAAGGAGACCGTAGGCCTGGCTGTTATCGCAGTCGTGGTGGTGGCTGCATGCATCGGTCGCCTTTGGTAGCCGCTTGTTAACCCCGCTCGCCTCCACTCGTCACCAGCGCCCGCCTTGTGCGGGCTTTTTCATGCAAACCGCTTTTTGTGTCGCGCACGCTTGACAGCAATAGGCGGAACGCCTAGACTGAATTCAACAGATCAGGAAACGCCTGATTCGACACGGCAACCCGCCAAACAGGAGACACATCATGCGAGTCACCATTAGCATTGACTGGAACACCGAAGGCATGGACCTTCCGGCCGGCCACGAAGACGCACTGAAGGAATCCGGCATCGAACGAGCGCTGTCCATGGCAAACGAAGGTTACGTTCAGGGTGAGCTGAACGACAACATTCACATGAACGACGACGACCCGGAAGAGGGCGTGGAATACCATGGCTGGTGGAGCCTGAGCGTTGAACGCGATCCGCAGCCCAACAAGCAACCGTCCTGAAACATGATCACAACGGCCGGGACAACCCGGCCCACAAAACGGCAAACCGCCACCCAGGAGTGAAACGCCATGAGTCGCACACTGAACATCGTCACCAAAGCCGAAGCTACCCGAATCCTGAACGCCACCCCGGGCGCACGCCGCTTTCCCTATTGCACCGGCAAATACGCGTGGAGCGGGTCGGCGAAGGACTACCTGGGACGCCCCGTAGAGAATGCGCCGGATGACGTGAAGGCCGTTTATGTTGAGCGTCGACAGGATCAGGACGGCCCTTACGCAAAAATGATGTCGATCACCACCTGGTAACCGTTCCATTGAAGCATCAGGTCGGGGCTGCAACCCGGCCTGAAACAAACATCACACGAAGGAATGACCATGTTCACACAACCAACCAATCGCCTCCCCGAACGGCAGCGGGGCGCCACCAATGTTGAGCTGTTGCTGGGTATTGGCACCATTATCACCGTTAGCATCTCAATTGCCGTATTGGCATTTATGGTATTTGGTGAGACCGACCGGCCAATCACCACAGCCGCCAGGCAGATGCTTCACGAAAACCAGGAGCAGACACGAGAAGTGGATTTCCTGCTTGCCAGCCCCGTTACCTTATCTCTGCGTGAACCGGGTACAGGGAGACGGCGCTTAGCATCACGTTTGGAGACATTGACGCTTGCGCACATTCGATTGTCTACCTGGCACTCCGCTATACACAACCAGAGGATACAGACAAACCCGTTATGACAGCGATCACCTCCGGCTCACACGCATTCGCACCATCCAATCAGTTAGCGGAAAACGTTGAGCCGGCCACGGCCATGTGCGACGCGGCGACCAGTAACGGAACCCCGGTCACCCTGAAATTTCGAACCCCCTAAAGCCGCCAGCCAGGAGAACCACTATGGACGCCACCAACAACCCAAAGCCCATCGATCAGAGTCACCTGCTCACCTCCTACGAGCACAGCACCGATGCACTGGCGGTCTTTAATATCACCACGCCGATCGAGTTCACACCAGAGCGTCGCAACGCACATCTGGTTGAGGCGGGCAACGCCCTTATCGACCTATTTTGGAAAGCACAAGAGCGCCACGACCTGGATACCCTGCACTGTGGCTACAGCTTCCACGGACTGATCGACATCCACCTGATTGAGCGGCGTACCGGCACCGACGGTGAGCCTTTGGCCCGGTACCAGATCGCCACGCACTTCCGGATGACCGAATCCAGCCCCTTGCATGCCAACAAGCTACTGCACAAGCTGCACGGCATCCTGCTGGACGCCCAGAGCAACGGGGATGAACGGCTCGCCGGCACCACCATCACCGGCTGCGGGCTGGCTAAGCCGCGTCCGCAGCGGACACCGCTGGCGTCACCAGAAAATTCTCACTTGGGAGTCGTCCACACTTGACATAGGTAGGCGTGCCGCCTATTCTGCAAGTGTGCGGTCAGGGAACACCTGGCCAACCCAGGCAGACGCCAGACAGGAGATCACCATGCAAAAGTCACGATACGACTATCACGACCCAGATTACGAGCCAACCCTGAAGAACGTTCTGGTAAGCGCTGGCCTTGTTGTCGCACTGATTCTCGCAATTGCAGCAACCGTAGGGTATGCACTGGACCAGGCCGCCATCACTGAGCGCGAGGCCCCGGCCCAACAGACTCACAAGGAGGCCCCATGAGCTACGCAGCCCCAAATCAGGTCATCGACGCCCGCATGGCGATTGTAGACGGCACCGCGCAAGCGCTGTCCGGCTGCCCCAAGGCCCTCGGTTGTTCACGGGCAAGTCACTGCCTGCGCGCCAACGCACTGCTGCACAAGCAACCGATCCCGGCCGCCACCGCCAGCGGTGATTGCCCGGCCTTCATTTTCGAAGAAAAGATCCGCTTTTCCTGGGAAGGCCGGATGCAGGTGATCTATTCGCCGAACGAAGCGGCCACCATGGGCGGCCGAGGCTTCTGGAACACCCAACACGGCTGGGTAGACCTTGAAGACGCCACCCGATTTACCCGGGAGCAGGCCGAGCATTACGCGCTGCCAATGTCACTGGGCCAGGACCGTCAGTGGCTGGACGACCCAACACCTCACATTTTGCAGAGCGCCTAATGGGCGCCTGGAAGCAACACGGAGTACAGCACCATGATTACCATCAAACTTGCAGAACTCATGCACGAAGCCTCCAAGGGCCGTGATAAACCACTGCGCATTAAGGACGTGTCCGCAGGGACCGGCATCCACCGGGCTACGTTGTCGGCGATCCTGAACCCAAAGGACGATCGCCGTCCTTACAATGCACACCTGGACCTGGTGGACGCCTTTTGCGACTACTTCCAGGTGCCTGTTGAGAAAGTTGTCGAGCACACGCCTAAAACGAAAGCACCGAATCTGAGGGTCGCGTCATAACCGAACCTAACAACCGGACGATAACGAGAGCCAAGAGGAAACCGCCATGCATAAACAAATCAGAACCCTGGCCCTGGCAACAACGCTGGCCGCGACCATGACAACACCCCTGCACGCGCAGGAGCCAGTGAGCCATGGCGTTGAGATCGACCAGCCCACGCTCAACACCATTGCCCAGATCCTGGGCGACATTGACCGTACCGCTGTGTGCAACGCCGTCGAGAACAGTCCGGAGCGCTTCAAAGAGGTGTTAGGCCCCATGGTGGACTCCCGGCTGGCGCGCATGGCGATCAATGCGCTGTCCAGGACTGACTTCGAGGCCTACTGCGGCACCCAGGACGGTTGACAGTCGTAGGCGGAGCGCCTATTATTGGGTGTAGATCAGGGCCACCCCTGACGCACCAAGGCAAACGCCAACCAGGAGACCACCATGACCAATCAGGTAATCACCCAGGAACAGTATTTCCACAAAGCCCACCGGGAAACCTCGGACACGCTGCAACAGGCCTACTGGATGGCCGGGCAAATGAAGGACCAACTGGGCCGGGTAAACCCCAACCCCATGACCCACGACGAAATCCAGACTGCGGCCAACTCCGACAAGCCGTATGCCTGGGCCTTCCAGATGATCCTTGAAGGCCGCCAGCGGGCCGCCGCATCGGCACAAACCGCACAATAAACCAAGAACAGCCGGCCCTGCCGGCACACGAACCCAGACGGGAACCAGGAGACAATCATGACTGCACTCACCGAGCAACTGAACGAACTGAACGGCGCCGAGGACCAGTACCGCTGCCTGGGCGTGTCCACCGCACACATCACCCAAGCGGATCGCGACCACCTGGACACCATCGACAGCTCGCGCGTGATGCCCCGGGCCACCGGGGCGTTTGTGAAGCTGTACCTGCACCCCAACATCCCTGGTTACAACCACAACCTGCCGGGCTTTAGCGATGCCTTCTACGGCGTACTGCATGCCGCGCAAAGTGCCGGTTTCCGGATGGTGGAGTTCGACACCGACGCGGCCACCTACGAGAGCCTGCCGATCATGCAGGACTAACCAGCCCCTGCCCTAAAAAACGCCCGCCTTGCTGTTGCCTGGCGGGCTTTTTGTCGTACCACTTGACACAAATAGGCGTACCGCCTACACTTGCTTACGTGAAATCACCAAACCCAGCAACGCTGACACCAGGGACCAGAGCCATGTATCGACTTAAAAAGAACCAAAAGCACTCCTGCTCCTATTGCCGCGAGCAGGGCATCAAAACCCCGGCCATCTGGCGCTCCAGAGGCTGGTATGAAACCGCGTGCGAGGATCACAAGGCCCAACTGGATCAGGACGAAACCAAGCGCGAGACCCGGGAGCAGCGTATGACGGAGGCTGACCACCAAACCTGGGGCCGCCTTTAAAACGACAAATCATCCACACTGAATACACCCGGGAACACCCGAAGAAAAACACCAACTGGCATCGCCAAACAGGAGACACCCATGACCCACAAAACAGCTCGCATTCGCATCGACCAGATTCAGGCAGCCATCGACCTGCTTCACGAAGCCGCAACGGCACTTGAAGCCGGCGTAGACACACGCCGCGCCCCGCTGCCAGACGAACTGGACGGCACCGCTGTCATGCTGCGTGAGGCCCTGAACAACCAGGACACCGCCGAGACCGTGGAGGCGGAATGCGATGCCTGGCTTCAGGAAGACGAACACCTGTCTCTGGTGTCGCCGGAAGCCTGGTGGGCGACCAAAGCCTACCTGAAAGCCCGGGGGTTTGACTGGCCGACCGAATAGACCGGACACCGGGCGCGGCACGCAATCCATGCCACCCGCCCGGCTGGCCACCCTTCCGCCAGCCGGGACAACCACCCCACCCCTACCCTAGCAGCACCACACCTGTTCACGACCACACCACGCCCACGCTACGCATATCCCGCAATACGCTTGACGCCCGACATACTATGTCGCATATTAGGTTATACGAAGGCTTAAAGCGATTATTTTACGGATCATCGACCGACAAAGGCAGGAGCCATGCGACAGATCGACTTTCACGACCTGCACATTTGCACCACACCGGACCCGCGCCCCGGCGCCCGCTCGGTACCCGTGATTGTCGTGCTGGCGGAATCCACCGGCATCAGCGAGAGCGGTGTGGTTGGCAAGCGCCGGACGGCCCTGGCCTACCTGGGTCCGCTGGAGGAATTTCACCAGCAATACGTGCCACACATGGCCCGGCTGTTCGGTAACCAGGAAGCGCTGCTCAATCGCCGCCCCATGCGCGAAGCCGACTTCCATCGATACCTGAACCAGCGCATCGAGCAGGCCCGGCCGCTGACCCCGTTCATCCTGTCCCGCAACGGCCTGCTGGCCTATGCCTGGGAAGGCATCGACGCCGAGGCCCTGGGCATCACCGATGACGGCAGCCCGATACACGACGACGGCACCGGCATCGACCTGCTGTACGCCTACCCCCTGGCCAGCCAGGGGGACGTACACCGGATGGTTCACGAATCGCTGACCCTCAAGGAGCAGGCGCGCGACCAGGGCAGACTCAAAACCCTCTGGATCGGCCGCCCAATCCCGGCCAGCCGGAACGACCTGAACCACGAGGCCGCGTAAGCCAATGGGCAGGGAGGCGAAACGCCGACCCGCCCCAGCCCCGGAGGGCGAAGCCCGACAGGGCCTGAACAGAAAGGGGCAAAGCCCCGCCCGAGGGCGAAAGCCCGACCCTCACCGGCAAGGCCGGTTGCCTACGGGCAAGGCCGAAGGCCTGAGTTGCACAACACGAACACGACAGACGGTGGAAATACCACCGCAGAACGGTAAAGACCAAACAGGAGAAGTCCCATGATTGCCGCCGCAGCCATGACATTGAACGCAGATCCCACGGTGGCAGACCAGGCCACCAATCAACACCATTACGATTCCGCCGAAGTATCGGCGAAGAGCGTGATCTTTCTGACCGACATTAACGGCACCAACACGGATCAGGTACCGGTGGACATGCTCAAGCGCATGGGCCTGGATGCCGGCATCGAGGACGGTGAATGGTTCCCGCTGACGGCCGAGGAACACACCTACGTGGGCCGGGAAACCATCACCTTGGCTCTGGGCAGTGGTGAGCATGTGCAGGCCCACATGGGCTACAGCGCGCTGCTGGACAACCGAAAGTATCTGGCGCCGACCATTGAAATCCCGTTCGACAACCGGTTCACCCACCAGGGCACCCGCAGCTACCTGAACGCCCGGGAATGCCTGAAGCAATCGCAGGCCCTGCTGGAACAGGTGTGCCGGATCACGGGCGGGTATTTCGCCACCACCCAGATTCGTCTGGATGACTCCAACCGGTTCAACGATCGCCGGGCTCACGGATGCTTTAGCTGCACCCTGCTCATCCCACTGGCCTATGCCAAGGCGCACGCGGTCACCTTTGTGAGCTGGACGCGCCACCTGGCCAGCCTGAGCTACCGGCTGCATACCGCAGAACAATGGGTGCCTGCCGCCGCAGCAACCCCGGACAACACACACTGACCCGGAGGAAATGATGATGCTGAGCCGCGACAACCTGCCCCATACGCTGATCATCCATACCGGCCGGGACTCGGACACGCGCAGTTATGGTGACCGCGCCACGGTGATGGTGCTTGCCAAGAACCTCAGTGGCGACAACTTCCGCCAGCCCAACCGCTTCGGCGTCTATGAGGATCATGCCGAATACCTCAATGCCATGTCGGAGTTCCTGGGCGTGGAGTTGACCGAGGGCATGGCACTGGAAGTCCTGGAAGGCGAAGATTTCGGGCAAACGATTTGGCGTGACACGATCAACCTGGAACAGCGGCGAATCGCCTAATTCATGGACATAGGAGTACACGCGCAATGAGTCGAGCACGATCAATAGCACTTTTCTGGGTAAATGCAGGGACGGGGCTGACCGCACTTGCCGGGGTCGCGGCATCCCTTTGGGGGCTCTGGGGCGCCATCCAGGTCTGGACCGGGCAGCTAACCACGATCCCCCTGATTGGCGATCTTTCATACGCAACCGGGACGCCCCTGGAACTGATGATGGCGTTCTTCTACACAGGCGTCGCCGGGCTGGCTTACGCCTTCATGTGGGTCATACCGCCAGCACTGGTTATCGCCCTGCTGGCATTTGTTGCAATGAGGCTGCAGGCGTCGCCCATGGATGACAACGCGGAGCAGAGCAATGATCGTGCATCGCATTGACTTTGAAACCAAGCACCCCAGCGGTGTGTGGGCATCTCATGCCGCCTACCGGACAACCATGAAAGCCGCCAAGGAATTTCGCCGAGAGGTGATCGAAGAGAACCAACGTGAGATTGAGCACGAGCCAGACCAGATTCGGCCAGGGCACGGCTACACAACGCATGCGGTACCCGCGAACAGTGCATTGACCACGGCACTCTGCGGTGTCCAACCGGATGAAGGAAACGGTGGCGAAATCAGCGATGGCTCCTTGCCGACCTGCATGCGATGCCGTAAGGCCCTAAAACGCCTGGGACGGCTATAACGTGACGGCCAATCACCTCACCAATCCATCATTTACTGAGTGAACACGAACATTCATGGACTACCTGCTACGCAACCTGAAAGATGCCGACCTCATCCGACTGGATCACGGCCCCCTGTTCACAGAGATCGAACAGGATCACCACGGCACAATCGAATTTAACTGGGAGGAAGACGGCGAACCCTGTCAGGAGCGCATCATGCTCCATGATCTGCGCACCCAGGCCACTATTGTCGGCAACCGGATTACGGTACCCAATGCCCTGGGCGAATCGTTGGCCATTGAACTGTTTTCGCTGTCTCCACAACACATCACCCTAAACCTGGACACCCAGGCTCTCGATAGCCTGATCCACCAACACGTCACTAAACAGCCCGATCTGGAGCCGGCATTAATCGCAACGCTGCAAAACGCGGTCAGTGACCAGATCGGCGGTTACCGGGACATTCCAGAGTATCACGACGATCATCCATTGCACCCACATCGATTGCGAGACCTGCACGCCGCCAGCAAGGAGGCCGCATACCTGGCGCACGCCAACCTTGAGGCAATAGCGATCGACGCCATTGCTCTCACGTTTGGCCTGCATCCAGGCGAGGTTCGGCAAAGCATCATGAAAAAGCACTGGGCTGCCGGAAACGGGATGAACGCGCTGATTTGAACGGGCCGGGATATACTCGCGCCTCTAACCGACTGAACAACCAAAGAACAACACAATATGGAGAATTAACCAATGAGCGTTATGAACGTATCGAGCCACCGCTATGGCGGCAGCATCCCTGCAGAAAACCAGATCCTCAAGCAACTGGAACGGCTGAAACAGCTCTGGCGCCGTGACCCGGCGAACTACCGGTACATCCTGGCCGCGAACCTGGCGAACAAACGCAAGTTTCGGCCGGTGAACGGTAAGTATTCAGCACTGTTCACATCAACCGACCAGCGCTTGTGGCTCTGGCTGGAACGGGAGTGCGAATTCCGCGACATTAAAGCGTTCCCCACCCGTGAAGAGGCGCAAGCGGAACTGGCCGAGCTTCAAGGCGTGCTGGATCGTCTGCCCAAAGAAAGCGAGGCGATGATGAATGCGCACCTGGTGTACCGGTCCCAATCAAACAACCCTGAACTTCTGACCAAAGCGCTACGCAAACTGCCAACGGAATGTCGCGCGAACTACTGGCCGTTGTGGGCACTGGATCTGGACGACCTCAAGACGCTGGGTGTCGAAGGCCTCCGGACTCTGACCGTGGACAGCCCCGAGGTGCCCACAGACATCCAGTACAACGGTGTGGCGGATGAGGACATGCCGGAATCGGCATAAAATGTACCCTGCGAAGACATATCAAGGGCGCACGGTGCTACAATCGGTTGCCTCGCATGGATGCGATCACAATAAACCCGAAAGCACCGACAACCAGCACCGATCCATGCGCCCAACGTCCACAGAATTTGTCCCAACGCCGGCCCTATTGGCGATCACCCTCCTGATGCTCGGGTGGGCGTTCGCCATGGGTCTGGTCACCTACAGTGCCCCCACTCAGGCCGCCAGCGCAAGAACGAGCGCGCCACCCTGGGGCGCCCTTCGTTCGCAGGAGGCCTGGCTGCAGTTTGCTGAACGTGAACGTCCCGGGCGTACCTGGGCCACCAATATCAGCGATTACGAGAACACGACCCTGAACGTGGTCTACGACAGTGAGCACAACTGCCAACCTCGTATCACCTTGTTCGTGAACAAAGTAAATCTGGGCGGTAAGACCTGGGCCATGCATTTTGACAAAATCATTGTCCGCATTGACGGCATGCCCTCGTTACACATGGGCGCCCTGGCTTACTATCAACCAGGCGCACTGATCCTGGATTTCTCCGGCAACAAGGCATTAATGCTGGATATGATTCGCCTGGGCAAAAAGCTGACGATCCATCTGAATGCCGACAAATATGAGTTTGGTACCCTCCATACCCGCTTCACATTAGCCGGCGCCGAACAGGCCGTGGCAACCAGTCGCAGCCAGTGTCTGGAGGAACAGCGTGGATTCCGGGGCAGCCTGTCCGATCTGAAGCTTTAAAACCGCACGGTGACAGCATCCAGGTTCACATCATCGGATTTATACAGCACCTGGAAGCCAAGATTGGCCCCGTTAACTTCTATACCATTGACGACCTGCTGTGCTTGCTCGCGGAACAGTTGCTTCAATATCGCCGCGCCATTTTCTGATGTGAAAAACTCAAGCACCGCTTCCCGGCTCAGTGCGTTACCTTCTTGTGCTGCACTCTTCACCACCTCATCGATCAGGGCATCTTCTTCATACACGTAGACGTAGGACACCATGCACTCGCGTGAGCCCATCATGGCACTGACGCCAATAAGCTTGGTCATGTAATCCACATCCACAGGAAGCTGATCTTGGAGGGCAGAAAACTCCGTTTTAATGGAGGTGCAGGCAGCCTCGGTTAAGGTCTGGTTGGATGCTGCAGCGCTGGTTTGAGCCACCGCAATGGAGGGGGCCGCCAGGGCGCAGGCAAGGGCAACGGGCAGTCTGCGAATCAATGCTCTCATGGGAACGTCCTCGGTTATTGCAGTATCGTATAGCCTACCATTCTGGAATCATCGAAACACCACAATAATACCGATTGGCAGAACCCGTTGCGTCCGGCTACACTGCTCAATACTTGAACATCGCACAACCTAATATGTTTATTTAAGAGGCAGACCGATGCACCGACCACTTGCTCACCTGATTTTCCAGAATGATGGCACCCTGACGCGCATCACCATTGATACGGACCAGGCGCAACTGGCCGAAGCCAACGGACACCAGATCGTCATGAATGCCACCACACTTGAGGTGCTGGAAGCTCTGGCCCCTCGATCTCCGATTCTGCTGATGAACGATCATACCTGGCACGGCATTTTGCCAGAGCTGCATACCTTGGTCCGGCCAACCCCACAGAGCAAGTCGGCGGCCATGCCGGCGACACCGCCAGACCTGCCTCCTGCATTGGTGGATGACCGCCTGGCCACGCTGAAAAGCATTTTCGACCCCAGCGTGGACCTGGCCAGCTATTTGAAACTGGCAGAACTGGATATGGCACACCATTACCGGCGCCAACCCTGGGCCAAACTGTTCACTGCCCGGGACGCTGACGCCCGCTGGCACCACATTTACGACCTGAGCCGGGTCACCCCGGGCGAGGTTCGTGCAACACCCAAAGCCACCAAGGCCGCCTCATCGCATCTGGCATTCCGCATCCATGCCATTGCCAATCTGGCGGTGCGTGAACTGGATTATGCCTTGCAGATCCACAACACACGCCCTGCCGATCTGAGCGTTATGAGCGCCGGGTACTCGTGAACGTCCAACAACCATGCAGCGAGGACGTACCTGGGCTGGTGATCCTGGTGGTGGCGGCGTTCACATTGCAGCCGCTGCTGGGAGAATTTGTGTCCGATCTGGCAAGCCCGCCACCCCAATGCACGACGAGCACCGTCCGGTCGTTTAATGCCCACAACGACAACTGGTGGACATACCGGGAAGTCCGGCGCTGCACGGATCATCAAGGAAACGTCGTGAACCCGCCGATTGCCCAGCCACCGACTCCCTCGCCTAACGCTCACACCGCCCCCCAATAGCCCGACCAACCTGTGTCCGCCAGCCTTCTGTTCTCAGTGAGTCACCCAAAGTGAACAAGCGCACCCGTATTGCCCGAAAACCTCTCGATTACTGTGCCGGCCCTGCTACGATATGAGCATCACATAATCTAATGCCGTGAAATACCCTGGCAGCACATAACGACAGGACACCGGAGCGCCCAATGTTCGATTTCAACAACACTCTGCAAGCACAGATCCGTAACACCGAGAAAACGCTGGCGGACGCGGCGCAGAGCCAGGACGGCCCCAACGATCAAAAAGCGTGGGCACGATACGATCTAGCCAAGCGCCGACTGGATAAATTGGCGACAGAAAACCATCTCCGCATGTCGGTAGCCCAGACCTTCCTGAACGCCAGTGATGACGAAGCACGCCAGGAGGGCATAAACAACGCTCGAATGACGTTTGAGGGCGGCCTTGGGCGTACCGATCCCAACGCCCCTTCCATGGACGCCTATTGCGAATACTGGGAGCTGGCGGCGCAAACCGCGCGCGATTATATGGATGAAAACAATCTTGCCATCCCTCCCCTGTCAACCCATGCGCAATCCTCGCGCCTGGGGCAAAAGGTTGTCGGGCACATGATTTACGACTGGCAGGGGGAGCTGGCCCGGATCACCACCGACGACACCGACGCGGAAATGGCCGAAGCCGAAGGTGGCACCGTGACAATGAACGCCACGGCCGCCGACGTAATGGAAGAACTGCCCCCACGCCTCGCCTCCGAGGTAATGGACGGCTCTACCTGGGATAACATGTCTGCTGCCTTGCAGAATCTGGCGCAAGCCGTAGAGGCAGAGGCCGAATATCTGCAGGACAGGGGCATAGTTCCTGTCATCCCGCCAACCCAACTGGACACGCCGGTGGAACTGGTTGATAAGCGCATGGACGCCCTGCAGCGCATCTATGACCCGTTGCACGATGGGTCCACCTGGGTGGAGTTGCAGGAACTGCTGTTTGCCGGTCACCAACACCGCCCCATTAACCTCACCCGCCTGCGCCCGGATAACTACGGCCCATCTTTCCGCAAGGACCTGCTCAACCGGGATACCGACGAACTGATGCAAGAGTCCCTGGCGGTTGATGAGAGGAAGCAGTTGAAAGCGGCTGAGCGGGCGACGTTTGGTGGTTTCAGTCCCAACACCTTCCGCTCGGACATTATAGACGACATCCGACTTGACGAACTCGACTACGCGCTGGAACAAAAGGGGGCCAACGATAACTCGGATGCTGCCGCCCGCGAGCGCGATTTATTGGTCGAGAGCATTACCGAAGCGGCGCAAACGGCGGGCGTTGTTGAACCCGGAACCGAACTGATCGGCCCGCAACTGCTCATGGCGGTGAACGATATGGCCATGGCGGCCCGGGAAACCGTGACTCGCAACGAAGTGAAAGCCGCTGCCAACAACGAATCCGGCTCAGAACTGTCCGGACTGGCAAAAGCCGGGCTGGCCCACGAGGCGTTTGGCAACCCGATCCCACAAGAAGCCTACAAGCTGATTGACGCTACCCTGGAAGCGGTACAGGACCAGCGCCAGGCACCGACGTTCGACGCCGTGCGTGACAACCTCATGCGCGATATGGCCCCCGAACAGGAAGGTGATGTTCGCGAGCTCTGGATTCGCGAGAACATCGAAAAATTCCAGAACGCCGATGATCTGAAGTTCCTGCTTGATCGGCTGCAAAGCACCCGTAAGTCGATGACCACTACATCGAAGGAGAATACCAACATGCCACGCGCCAACGTTGATCGTTGCAACGATACCGTCAAGGAAGTGCTGAGTGACCTGAAGCACAACGGTTACACCATCACCAGCGTCTTTGATTCCGAGGAATACATGGCCAAGGCCGATCTGGACAAGGCCAATGAGGCACACGACCTGGCCTCTGTGACCGCCTGGGCCTCGGCCGCCGACATGGGCAGTATTAGCCTGCAGGACAAAGAGGGTGAGACCTTCCGCCTGCATCTGGCTTACGACAACCTGCCCGAAGAAGTCATTGCCGATATGTCCGCCAGCACCGACGAGGCGTTGACCCGCGGTGAAAAGATCGTGGAAAACTGCCTGGACGACCTGTACGCCGACCAGGGCGCCACCCCGGGCATGGGTTAACCGGGAGAGATCATGGCGAACCCCAACACCTTCGAAGATGACAACCCGGGCCTGGACAAGAGCGGCCCGGAATGGAAGCTCGCCCGGTGGTTGCGCTGGGGGAACATACACGCGCTTTCAGACCTTGGCGAACGGCTCCCAACTCCAATCATGGGCGCAACCACCTTGCGCTTTCTCAGCCACGCACTTGGTGATCTGGGTGACGATTGGGCCATCACCTGCGCGTTACGCCGAGACAGCAACGCTCCGGCTCCACTGCTGCTGCACACCCCTTCTGGTGAAGCACTCGCCTTTCCGGGTGCCTGGGTGGTCGCTGCACCGGCGTCCGTGGCTGCCGATCCCCGTGCTGCACTGGAACACCTGCCCTCGGCCGACCCTGAACTGTTCCAGGGGCTCATGGAGTACGCCGCCCGCGATGAGGCCTTTCAGGCACTCTACCAATCACGCCATGGCCACCCGGTACCGTCCGAGCGTCCCGACGCCAGTTGGTTTGACGGCAGCCGGCCACTGACAGAGATCCGCCAGGCCATGGACTGGTTTTACGGTTCGGACGAAGCCCTGGGCGTCACCCTCGACCCGGATACTGGTGAAAGCGTACTTCCCAATGGGGAAAGCTTCGGATGCTGCACCAATAGCGCGCACCTGATGGCCGAACGCTTTGGCGGGTCCGTCTCCGGCTTCATGGTGGACGACAACCCGGCCGCAACGGACCATACGATCGACCAGGCCGGTGGCCACGACTTTGCCGTGGTCAACGACCGGTATATTGTGGACCTGTGGATTGGCGTATATACCGGCTCCACGGGTGCGGATGGCAAGGTGCGCCCAGCCGTGTATGATCGTCAGTCTACCGACCCCCAGGAGCAGGCCACCGTGCGGGCGCTGTACGGCGACCCGGCATGCTGGACCGAACTGGAGCGTTACCCTACCCCAACAATGGAGAGCACACCCATGCCGAGTATCACGCTGGATCTGACGCCCTACGAGGTGGCGATGGAAGGCGAGAACCACCTGACCATTAAAGACTGCGGTGGCAGCGTACTGGCCAACCTGAACAACGATCCTGCGGTGACCGGTGACCGTTTCTCCGAAGACTGGGACCGCATTGTCGCGGAAACGGCCGACGGCGACTTGCGCGAATACAAGGTGAGCTACGACCAGGACACCGACAACGGCGCGGAATGCACGTTCACCCCGGCTGACGGCAACGCGCCGGTACTGGATGAGGTCGCTGACTGGATTTCACAGAACTACGATCGCATGGAGTCCATCGGCGCGGAAACGCTGCTCAGCGATGATGAGGTGGAAAACGTGTTTCGCCGGCACGCGGAGTTGTCCGGGCCCAGCCTTTAAGTGCGTCCTGCTGCGGGGCGCCCTGCCCCGCCACTTCGTCTTTCGACCTGCATCACCCGGTAGGCGGAATAGACATAACTGCCGAACACCACCAACATCACCACGCTAACCATCCCGAGCGCCAGCACCCGGGACACATGCCAGTGCTGCACCAAAATTACATCGGTTAAAACAAGTCCAATCACCTGCGCGATCCCCATCAGCACAAAGCCAACTAACCCAGCCAGAAACAAAAACGGGCTCCACCCACCACAAATACGGATACCACGCATCACGATCTCAATATTGAACCCTCCGCCGACTCATTCAGAGAATAGAGTCGCGGATTCCGATCACTCTC
>ERZ1673960.67-NODE-67-length-29796-cov-891.194076_pt1 | contig 29796 bp, 30 predicted proteins | sample MGYA00580190_ERZ1673960 | MGnify/ENA primary metagenome ERZ1673960 (study PRJEB41334, sample SAMN05608106) | rock metagenome | biome: terrestrial subsurface; feature: shale formation; material: shale | place: USA: Pennsylvania ...
GTACCCTCTACGCCCTGGACAACCACGACAAGCACACCCTGTACGGTGGCACCGAGGACATGCGCCTGATCTGCGCCTTCAACCCGCCGGTGACCGGCCAGGAAGTTCATGACGAGGACGGCGCCTACCTGCCGGACAGCAGCGATAACTGATCCGCCCTGATAGACGGCGGCTGATCTGACCGCTGGCACACCGCCAGCGCGACTGCTGGCGGTAGCGCTGTTGCTTTGGCTGGTACGTCCATGCCGGAGAATCCCGATTATGCCTGGACACCTTTATTGATCACACCGTCCATAGCGATCTGCCAGATCAAATCACCAATGGCGTCGAGTGACTGTGCCCCGTTCGGGTCGAACCAGGTTGCAACCCAGTTGAGCGCCCCAAGGCCGATCAAGCGAAGCAAACGGCCGTCAACATTCTTCCGGACCACGCCCTGCGCAATCATTGTTTCGAGGATACCGGCCCACAGGGACTCGTACTGGTCACGCAGTTCGATGATTTCCTCGCGAGCCTCCGGGCCCAGCGCCCGCCATTCAAACAACAGCACGTAAACCGCATCCGAATCTAACAACAGGGCTCGCAGATGTGCGTTGATACAAAGACGCAAACGCTCAACCGGGTCGTCCGAGCTGGCGTAAGCCGACTCGACCTCTGCGGTCACCAGGTCGACTCCCCGACGCATCAGCTCGACAAGCAGCGCTTCCTTGCTGTTGTAACGATAATACAGACTTCCAGGCAGCATATTGCAGGCCTCGGCAATCTCTTTGAGCGACGTCCTTTCAAACCCTTTCTCCCGAAAAAGCCGGGCTGCATTAGACAAAACGTCGCCCTGGTCGCCCGGTTTGCCTGCGGAAGTAATCTGTCTGTTAACCATCGCTTAAGTATCTCCTCAGCAAGCCCATTTATTATTCATCAGAGCGGTCGCCACCAGACTTGCTGCACTGATCGTACGCCATGACCCAGGCGGCGTGCCATTGGTCCGCAAACATAGCCTTGACTTTTGGTTGGTTACCCAACCAAAATCCAGCAACAATACTATTCGGAAGACAATGACATGGCAATGATCGATGAAAATCAGTGGTTTCCCATCACCTCCGCCCCGGTACGAAAGGCATGCCAGGCTGGGCAGATCTGATGACCAAGCCGAACAGAGCTCAGCACAGTAACGCTGTGGCGACGGCGTGGCAGTTCACCGAGCAGGTTCCCCACGGCAGGGAGCTGGGTATGCAGGTTGTCTCGGTAGACCAGGGCCAGGTCTGTATGCGTCTGACGCCACAGTCATGGATGTTCTCCCAGGAGGATACGAAAGAAATCTGCACCAGCGTACTTTACTCGCTGGCAGACTCCGCCGGAGGCCTGGCGGTATTCGCGGGGGCCCTTGAGTTGATGCCCATTGCCACGCTGGATCTGCGCATGGATTATCTGCGCCCTGCCAGCGGCGACCAGGCCCTGTTAGCGGTGGCTACCTGTCGACATTTAACGGACGAGGTCGCGTTTATTCATTGTGACATCCTTAGCGAGGGCAATCGTGAGTTGCTGGCGACAGCAAACGCCACTTTCATGCGTAACACCCAGGGCCAGCAATTCCATGCCGGTGGACGGGGAAAGGAGAGCGCATGAGCACGACTGGCGATTCGGCACAACCCATCTCAGGCGCTGGGGAAAGTGGGAAAGAATGTCCTGACTGGCAGGCTCTGCTGGAGCGTATTCCCTACGCACGGCACCTCGGGCTTGAGGTTCAGCGCGGTGATGCAGGTGTATTGGTTCATTTGCCGTGTCGTGAAGCACTGATTGGCAACTTCATGCTACCTGCCCTCCATGGCGGTGTGCTTGGGGCCCTGATCGAACTCACCGCGCGGGTGGCTGCGCAAAGCCAGGATACGGAGACACGTTGCCCGCGCATTCTCGACAGCCACATCAATTACCTCCGCTCCGCTAAAGCCCGATCGACGTTCGCCAGGGCCGACATTGTCCGGCAAGGCAGGCGGACCAGCCTGGTCCAGGTGACCTGCTGGCAAGGCGATGAGAACAAACCGATCGCCACTGGTCAGGTTCAGTTATTGCTCCCGACAATGGCGGCCCAACAAGAAGACCGACATGGGCATTAAGCACAACACACCTGAACGCGACGAATTCCGGGCGACGGATGGCGCCGATATCGCACTGTGGCGCTGGCCGCAATCCAAAGCGCGCCCCACGCTGCACTGGGCACATGCCACGGGTTTCCATGGCCGCCTGTATCGCCCTCTCCTTGACGAGCTTGCCACGGACGTCAATGTCCTGGCCTGGGACATGCGGGGGCATGGGGCCAGCGCCGGTGCGGCGAACGTTTCGACATTCCGGGGCTGGGAAACCTACTATCGCGATATGACGGCTCTGCTGGATAGCCAGGACGAGCCGGTCTGGCTTGCCGGCCATTCCATCGGTGCCACCACCAGCATCATGGCCGCTGCCCGGCGGCCTGACAAAGTGCTGGGTCTGATTCTGGCGGAACCGGTGATCATGGATCCGGTGCAGGGCCTGAAGTTGGGGCTGGCCAAGCTGCTGCGTCAGTCACATCGGTTGTCGCTGGCCGCCGGAGCGGCACGTCGGCGCAGGGTATTTGATTCGCACGCTGCTGCGCTGGACAACTATCGTGGCCGCGGTGGCTTCAAGACCTGGCCCGAAGCATGGCTGAACGCCTACGTCCAACACGCCTTCGTGCCGCAGGGTGACCAAGTTCAATTGGCGTGTGCGCCCGAATGGGAGAGCACCACCTTTGCCCATACCGAACACAACCCCTGGCCCGGTATTCGTCAGTTGCGGTGCCCGGTTATAGCACTGGCCGCGGAACGCGGGTCAACCTTCTCACCAAAGGCACAAAAACGCCTGAAGGCCCTGCTGCCTTCGGCTGACATCAGGGTTCTTGAAGGCACGACCCATTTTCTGCCTATGGAGCAGAAGGACACCGTTCGCGATGCTATCCTGCAACTAGCTTTATCCGGATGCCGCGAGAACTGACACCCACACTTGGATTTTGCCGATCGGGACACCTGCATGTGCTATGCGCTGACACCCTTTATCTTACTGCTCACGTAATCCGGTTCAGCCGCCACTGCAACACAGCACTGGCCAGGCGCGACCTTGATCTGGTGGCGACCATGGCAGCGCAGGATAAGGACCCAGAGACATTCAGAATCGGTAACTTATAAAAACACCAGTGTAGGCTTGGGTAGCCTCCCCAATATCACTGACAATCGGGCTATCCTCGGCATCGCCGGTTAATTGTGACACTCCAGCGGTCGCGGTGACCGACCATTGCGCAGACAACGAATAGGTTAAACTGCCTGTCAGGCCATACCGGGCATAGCCATCAGGGCTATAAGAGGCGAAGCCGGAGCGGGCACTTTCCGTATCGGAAATACCAAACATATCGTCCGTCCAGTCATCACTGCTATAGGTCAGGTTTGGACCCAGGGAGGCAGACCATTGATCGCTGAGCTGGTTCCGCCATCGCGCCTTAAGCACCACCTGATAGCCATCGACATCGCCGGTGAAGGGAGACTGGACAGCTGCGCTGTACGACCATGCGTCGTGAGTGTAAGCAACGCGCAAGCCGGCGATCGCGCCGCCATCAATCTTGTCCAGGCGTTCGAGATCCTCATCATTATCGCGCCCCGGAGTGTATCCAATAAAGGGCGACAGCTTCCAGTTGCCGTGGCGAATCAGGTTCCAGCCAAGACCATCGCGAATGTTAAAGTAGAAACGGTCACCATAGCTCACATTGATCGTCGGCCAGACCCTGGTTTCATAATCGTCGCTGCCAAGGTAGTCCGGAGCATAGAGCACACCGGCTCCCAGGCTGGCATCCCACTGCGTGTTTGCCAGGCTCGGGGTTGAAACGACCAACAGAGTCGTGGAAGCGGCCAGTAGCCACCGACGTTCTGGTTTCGACAACATAAACGGATTCTCCAGTTGAATAGCTTCGCTGCGCCGCCGGGGCGCAGCACGCTGTGACGATTGGGTTGGTTTCGGAATCAGGACTCGGTAGAGTCTCGGTACCCGGCCATCATTTTCATCATCCAGCCTGGGTACTCCTCCGGTATACGGCTCACCTCGTCGAGCGCATTAAGTTCTTCGCCAGACAACCGGATCTGCGCTGCCTGGATATTGGCTTTCAGCTGATCCGGTCGCTTGGCACCAACAATAACACTGGATACAGGTTCCTGGTGCAGTAGCCACGCAAGAGCGATCTGGGCCACGGTGACGGGTTCGCCGTCAATCTGCTTTCCGTCAGCCACCTCACGCATGACCTTGATAACCTCTTTGCCCCGCTCGCGGTTAACCGGAGGGAAGTCGAACTTAGTGCGCCGGTTCTCCTCGGATGCGTCCGGACCCTCGTATTTGCCGGACAGGTAACCGCCGGCCAGTGGGCTCCACACCATCAGCCCGACGTTTTCAGATTCCAGCATCGGAATAATATCCCGCTCCAGGTCGCGACCCACGAGGGTATAGTGGGCCTGCAGGGATATGATCGGGCACAGGTTGCGGGCCTGGCTGATGCCGATGGCTTTCATCACCTGCCAGGCGGCCCAGTTGGACAGACCCACATAACGCACATGGCCTTGTTGCACCAGGGTGTTCAGTGCCTCCAGGGTTTCCTCGATCGGCGTAGCCGGGTCAAACCCGTGGATCTGGTACAGGTCGATATAATCCGTTTGCAGGCGCCCCAGGCTCGCCTTGCATTCGCTCATGATGTGGCCGCGGGAAGCACCACGGGCATTGGGGCCCTCGCCCATCGGGCCGAGCACCTTGGTGGCCAGCACGACATCTTCCCGGCGAACGCCCAGGTTCTTCAGGGACTGGCCAACAATGCGCTCACTGGCGCCGAAACCATAGATGTTGGCGGTATCGATAAAGTTGATTCCCGCCTCCAGAGCGATCTTCACCAGTTCGTCGGCCTGTTCCTGCTGCAACTGGCCGATCAGCCCCCAGATGTCCTCATCGCCGCCGAAGGTCATGGTGCCCAGGCACAGCTCGGAGACGAACAGACCCGAGTTGCCCAGCGACTTGTAGCCTGGACGATTGTCATCATTGAACCGCGGTAAACTCTCAGTTGCCATGTTGCACCTCCTCATGTTTTTCGGTTGGTGTTCCAGAATTCACTGTAAAGACTGCCGGTTTCGGTTTGTTTGCATTCGCTTGTGTTACTCGGCGAAGATGGCCTTATAGAAACGCATAGCGCCCTCCCAGGAGCGGGCGGCAGCCTCTTCGTCATAACCCACCGGCATGCCGAACTCCTCGGCGATCTTGTCAGCACCCGGGTTGGTAAATGAGTGCAGCACTCCGGGGAAGCTCACCAGTGTCAGATCGACTTCGGCATCCTGCATCTCTTTGACCAGGCTCGCCACCTGATCCGAGGGGACCAGTTTGTCGGCACCGCCTGTGTAAACCTGGATCCTGGCTTTTACGGACCCGGGCTCAGCCTGGAGAGGGCTGCCGAGCGCACCGTGGAAGCTGACAACGCCGTCCAGATCAGCGCCCATGCGCGCCATGTTGAGAACAACGGCACCGCCAAAGCAGTAACCTTGTGCTGCAATTCGGGACGCGTCAACACTTTCGTGGTTCTTCAGGATGTCCATCGACTTCATGAAGCGCGCCTTGACCTGGTCCATGTCCTTGGTGGCTTCCTGCATGAATTGCTGGGCAGTATCAGGGTGGTCGGCTTGTTTGCCAGAGCCATACATATCCAGTGCAAACGCTGTATAGCCGGCGGAAGCAAGCCGTTCTGCCTGATTTCGCGCGAATTCATTGTGCCCCCACCATTCATGAACAACCAGAACCCCCGGGCGCTTCTGCCCGAATTCATCATCCCAGGCCATGTAGCCGGTGAAGGTCTCGTTGCCGACTTGATACTCAATGGTTCTGGTTTGCGTTTCTGCCAGTACCTGCGTACTTGCAACAGTGAGTGACAGCGTGGCTGCTGCCAGTGCTGTTTTCAGGGTGCTCATCATCTGTTTGCTCCTTTTCGCTCGTTATGAGTCAATTTGCGTAGCGATTATGTACGGGTAGACATCGACCAAAGCTCACAGGAAATGTCGCCGGGTGAGCGAACACGAATGTAATCGCTCGCTCAAAGCGCGATTCCTGTCCCGTCGTTACTGGCAGCGGGCGCGCAGCAGTCGCGTTGCGGCATCAAACACGGCGAGGTCTTCTTTGGTGCGCGCGGCGAGGTGAGCGCCTTCCAGCATTGCCAGGGTGGCCGGTGCTTCATCACTCGGATCACCGATGGCCGAGACGGTCCCATCCCTGTGTCCCAGTTCAAAGGTTGCCGTAATCCACTGCAGAACCATTGCACGAACGGCGCCGACTCTGGCGATGACGGTGTCGGACAGGCTTTCGCGGCAGGTCGAAAAGGCAACACACAGACACACGGTCTGGCCATCATGCAACGCTCCGCGGTACAGGGCAATGAGTGCCTTGAGGCGCGCGCCGGCGCTGGCATGGGCTGCGTCTATCTCGGTCAGACCCTGCTGCAGACTGGTCTGATAGCGCTCGATCAAGGCTTCGGAGAGCTTCGCCTTGGTGGGGAAATGGTAATGGATCGAGGCCTTTCGAATGCCGATGGCCTCAGCCAGATCCGCATAGCTGAACCCGTCAAAGCCCCGTGACCGGACGGTGTGCTCGGCAAGATCCATCAGGGCTGTTCTGGTATCACGGTTCATGGTTATTCACCTGTCTGCCTTTTCAATCCCGCTATTGCCGGGCCTTACACCCTCGGTGCCCCGGCAAATCGCAGGTGACCCGTTTTCATCCAGATCTTCGCGCCGCCGTCCCCGGCCGTCAGGGACAACCGGTGTCCTTCAGGGAGGCGCAGCCAGTCATGCCTGGCCAGCAACTCGCCATTGCCGGTCACCGAGCCTTCGATTACCAGCAGTTCGATTCCGCCGGGCGCCTGAGAGGTCAGTGTTGCCCCCGCATCGAGCTGGCTGTAGGTCACGATCTCACGATCGTCCTCATGCAGCTTTGCGGTGGCAACGCCGCCTACCGGGGCGCCCAGTCCGGCCTCCATATTCTTGCTGAACTGGGTGCGATCGGCCAGGTCGAACTGCCACAGTTTCACAAATATCGTGCAGCCTGTGTCAGAGCCCGGAATATGTGACGTGGTTGGAGGGTTGCGCACATAACTGCCGGCAGGAAAATCACCGTGCTCGTCCTGGAACACACCGTCGAGTACGATGAATTCTTCTCCCCCGGTATGGGTGTGCGCCGAGAAATGACTGCCCGGCGCATAACGCACGATGGTGGTGGCGCGGGCAACTTCGTCTCCGATCCGGTCCAGCATGCGCCGCTCCACCCCTTTCATGGGCGAGGGCTGCCATTCAACCTGGTCGGAATGCACAACCACCGGTTTAGAGAAATCTGCATTGATCTCCATGTTATTCCTCCCTTTTGAGACCTTCCTGTTTTCAGCGCTTGCATTAAATCCGAAAGGTTTCGTATTACCCGGCAATTGAAGGACGGGCTGCGACTTTTGCGCGCCAGGCCTGTAGATGGGTCAGGGACTCGGGAATGTCAACCTTCGCGAAATCCGCAAACCCCAGGCCGGCAAAGGCGGTGATGTCTGCGACCGAGAAGCTGTCACCTGCAAGAAACTCGTTGTCCGCCAGAACACTGTCAAGGTAGGCCATGGTTGCGCTGGCCACTTCTTTCTGTTTATTGCCCCACTCAGCGCATTGCCAGGTTTCCAGATCCGGACCGAGCCCCGGGGTCGCGTGGTGAAAATAGGCACCCACGGCGTTCATCAGACCGTTTTCTGCCCGCAGATTCATCATTGCGATACGGGCACGCTCCGCTGGGGTTGTACCCATAAGGGACGGACCATCAAAAACGCCGTCGATATATTCGGTGATGGCATTGCACTGAGCGATGCAGGTGCCGTCGTCAAGTTCCAGCATGGGCACTGTGGCATCGGGGTTTTTCGTCTTGAACGCATCGGAACGGTGCTCCCCACCCATGACATCGACCGGGACGAATTCTACCTTATTCGTTGCGCCTTTTTCTGCCAGGGCGATGCGAACGCGGAGCGGATTGGGAAAGCCTTCAGTGTCGTAAATTTTCATTGCTTACCTCTGTTGGTCATTAAGCATACGCCAATCAATCTACCTGTTAGTAGGTAGGTGCGCAAGAGGCAATTTGTTTATTCTGCTTTGCTTTGAGGCGCTGACAAGACATTCCAAACAGCAAGGACGGTCCAGGCCTCCTCGCAGTAACACCAGCCAGGGTTGCTCTGACATAGCCCGCGTTTCATTCAGCCCCGGATGAAATCCAAGGTTAAACCTTTGCTGTTATTATTTGTTATGTCCGTGGATTTGAGATTTCAGCTGCTTTAGAAGGTCTTTGGAGGTCTCATAATACAGGGTGTAGAACTGATCCAGATCAGCCAGCTTGGCAAGCGTTTGTTCATTGGTAATGGTTGCCTTGGCTTCGGCGATCACCTCCTTTCTGGCCTCGAGCCGTTTTATCTGCCCTTCCACCAAGGCAGCGTAGGGATGGGGACGAATCGCGAAGAAGTCCTGGCGCTCACCCGGCATTGTTCGACGTTCAGCAATGCCGAGTCTTTCGAGAAAGCACGTGTTCGTACTGACACTCGCCTTACTGACACGCAACGTATCCACAAGCTGCGATGAGCTGACCGGACCATCCGACACGATCAGTGTCGCCCAAATTTGGCCGGCAATCCGGGAAAAGCCTTCAGATTGGGCCTGAAGACCGAGGCGCTCAATAAAACGCCTGTCTGATTCAGTCAGAGTTTTCATAATCAGAAGATTGCAATGAATTCTGCCAACCCCCGCCCAGCGCGCGATACAAATTAACCGTCGACTGCAAGTGATCGCGCCGCGTTTCCACGAGATCAAGTTCGGTTGTAAACAGGCTTCGTTCAGCGTCCAGCACCTCCAGGTAACTGGACGCGCCACCCTCAAAGCGCAATCGCGCAAGTTTAGTGGTGCTCCGCAGTGCTGCTACCTGCCGGGCCTGCGCTTCCAGGCGATCTTCGGTACCACGCACCCCGGCCATCGCGTCGAGCACCTCCCGAAACGCCACCTGAATGGCCTGACGATACGCAATCAGGGCCTGGCGTTGACGCGCCTCCGCCTGATTGACTAGTGCCTCGGAACGCCCGAAGTCCAGCAACGGGCCGACTAACGAGCCGCCCAACTGCCAAGTGGATGCGGAGCCCTGGAACAAGTCGCCACCGGACGCACTTCGCAGGCCCAGCAGCCCCTCAAACGAAATCCTGGGCAGAAACGCCGCCCGGGCAACACCGATTTCGGCGTTGGCCGCGATCAATTCCTGTTCGGCTGCGGCAATGTCGGGTCGCCGAACCATCAGATCTGCTGGTCGGCCTGCAGGGATACTGGCCGGAACATCCATCTCACCAATGGTATTCGCTACGGAAATATCACTCCGTACAATCCGTTGTGGATCTCGCCCCAGAAGCACTGCCAAGGCGTTTCGCTGAAGGGAGCGCTGTTGGCGAAGCCTCGGAAGTTCGGATTCAGCGGCCGCAAGCTCGGATTCTGCCTGCCGCAGGGCCAATTCATTAATCTCGCCTCCTTCAAACCGGGCCCGTTGCAGGGCGACCGATTCGCGGCGGGACGACACGGTGCGTTCCGCGATGTCGATCTGACGATCAAGCGCACGCAAATTGAAGTAACCATTGGCCACCTCACCAATCACGGCCAGTCGCACGGCCTCGCGATTCGCTGCACTGGCCAGAAGCCGTGCCCGGGCTGCTTCGCTGGCATTGGCAAGCCGCCCCCAGAGATCCAGCTCGTACGATAGCACCCCACCCACCTGGATATCATTGAAGGGTTGACCACCACCAGCGCTGTTGACGGCCTCTTCACTCGGTCCCTGGCGCACCGCTGAGCCCTCCACCTCCAGAAGCGGGTATTGCTCTGCCTGCTGCCCGGTAAGGAGCGCCCGTGCTTCGGCAACCCGGCCAGCCGCGAGCTGCAGATCGCTGTTGGCATCAAGCGCCTCCTCAACAAGGGTGACAAGTGCCGGATCGCCGTAGCCACGCCACCAGTCCAGGGGGAGTTTCTCGTCCGCCGAAAGTCGTGCGGACGTCCAGGTTTCCGGCACCGACGGCTCGGGTTTCTCAACAGTCGGCGCGAGTGAGCAGCCACCAAGTGCCAACGCCATCACAGTGGTCAGCAATGCCTTAACGGTCATCAGCCACACCTCCATTTGCCCGTCCGGGAGCGGCCGCAGCCGAGTCATCCTGGTCTCTGGAGCCACTCAGAAAATCCGTGATACGGCGGACGACCACATAGAACAGTGGAATAAAGAACGTCGCCAGTATCGTTGCCGAAATCATGCCGCCGAGAACCGCCGTTCCTATCGCAATACGGGTGGTTGCACCGGCACCACTGGCGAAAGCAAGCGGCAACACACCCATGCCGAAAGCAACCGATGTCATCAGAATCGGCCTCAAGCGCACTCGTGCCGCTTCCTTGGTTGCCTCGATCAATTTCATTCCCTGATCCTCTAACGAGCGGGCGAACTCCACCAGAAGTATAGCGTTGCGCGCAGTCACACCAACGGTGGTCAGAATGCCAACCTGGAAGAAGACGTCGTTAGGAAGCCCGCGAACCATCGCTGCAAGTACCGCCCCGAGTACGCCCAAGGGCACCGCCAGCATCACGGAAATGGGTATGGTCCAACTTTCGTAGAGCGCGGCGAGCGCCAGAAACACCACCAGTGCCGACAGCGCGTAAAGCAGGGATGCCTGGGCACCGGCCTGGCGCTCCTGATAGGACAGGCCGCTCCAGGCGCCGGCCACACCGTCCGGGAGTTGAGCGATCAAACGTTCAACCTCGACCATGGCTTCACCGGTACTGTACCCCGGTGCCGGCTCACCCTGAATCTGACGGGACGGAACACCGTTGAAACGCTCAAGGCGCGGTGAGCCATACTCCCAGCGTCCGTTCGTCACTTCGCTCAACGGGGTCATCTCTCCGTTAGCGGCTCGCAGATACCACGCATCAAAATCCTCAGGCAGCATCCGGAAAGGGGCATCACCCTGAACATAGACTCGCTTGACCCGCCCCTCATGGAGAAAATCGTTAACGTATTGCGAGCCCCAGGTCACCGACAGAAGTCGACTGATCTCGGACGGCTCTATGCCAAGGGCCTGCGCCTTTTCGTAATCAATGTCCACTTTGTAGCGGGGATTGTCCGCCAAACCGTTGGGGCGCACACTCGTCAGCACGGGGCTTTCGGCCGCCAACTGCAGCAATTGACCTTGCGCTGCCATGAGCGCTTCATGCCCGATGGCACCCCGATCCTGTAAACGCAATTCAAAGCCCAGGGCCTGCCCCAATTCCGGTATCGGTGGCAAATTGAACGCAAAAGCCCGCCCATCACGCACCAGCCCGGCAAGCGCGCGGTTCGCCCGCTGAATGATGGCGCCGGCGCTTTGCGTCTCGGGATCGCGCTCATTCCATGGCTTGAGATTGACGAACGCCAGTCCCGCGTTCTGCGCCCGGCCAGCGAAGCTGAAACCAGCGATTGTGAAGAGGCCCTGCACCTCATCCTGGTCCATAAAGTAATCTTCGATAACCTGAATCGTATCAATTGTACGCTGCTGGGTCGCACCGGCGGGCAACTGATACTGCACCACGACGAACCCCTGGTCCTCCGCGGGCAGGAACCCACCGGGCAACCGCACAAAGAGAACAGCCACCAGGCCGACGATCCCCAGGAACACCAGTGTGTAGAGCCAGGCGTGGCGCGCCGTATGGCCAACCAGTCGGACATAGCCCCGGGTCAGGCGCCCCAGCCCCGCCTCAAACCAGCCGAACAGTTTTTGCAGCAAGGTTCTTTCGTGCGTGGGCTTGAGGATCCGCCCACACAGCATGGGGCTCAGAATCAGAGCCACCAGCACCGAAAGCACCATGGCACCAGCAATACTCAGGGAAAACTGCCGATAGATTGCCCCGGTGGAGCCCGGAAAGAACGCCATCGGGATAAACACCGCAGACAACACCACGCCGATGCCAATCAGCGCGCTGGCTATCTGCCCCATGGACTTGCGCGTCGCCTCCATCGGGCTCAGGCCGTCCTCATGCATCACACGCTCGACGTTTTCAACCACCACGATGGCGTCATCCACCAGAAGGCCGATCGCCAATACGAGACCGAAGAGAGTGAGCATGTTGATGGAAAAGCCGAAGGCCGCCATGATCGCAAAGGTGCCCAGCAGCACCACCGGGATTGCGATCGCTGGTATCAGGGTAGCCCGCCAACTCTGGAGAAATACGAGCATGACCAGGACCACCAGGGCGATTGCCTCGATGATGGTTGTGACCACCGCGTCGATGGAGGCCTCCACGAAGGGGGCCGTCTGGTAGGGATACCGAATCTCCACCCCTTCGGGAAAATAGGGCTCGAGCTCCTGGAGCCGCGCTTTAACAGCCTCTGTGACCGCAAGCGAGTTGGCACCCGGCGCCAGATTGATGCCAAGGCCGGCAGCCGGCTCGCCATCGTAGAAAGTGTCAATCTGGACTGCACCGCCGCCCAGCTCAACGCGGGCAACATCCCCCAGGCGCACCCGGGACCCGTCGGGCATACTCTTGAGCAGGATGTTGCGGAACTCTTCGGTTGAGGTGAGCAAGGTCTGGGCGGTGACCGTGGCATTGAGCTGCTGGCCCTCGACCGCGGGCAGCCCGCCGAGCTGGCCGGCGGTGACCTGGGCGTTTTGCGCCTCAATGGCGGCGCTCACGTCGGCGACGGTCAGGCCGTAATTGGTCAACGCCGAAGGGTCCAGCCAAATCCGCATCGCATATTCAGAGCCGAAAACCTGCACGCTGCCGATACCGGTTACCCGTCCGATGGGTTCGGCTAACTCGGAGCTGATAAAATCGGCGATATCCAGCTTGCTGAGACGACCATCGGTAGAGACGAATGCCATTACCATCAGAAAGCTGGTGCTGGATTTCTCGACGCTGATCCCCTGCTGGCGCACCACTTCCGGGAGTCGGGGTTCCGCCAGTTTGAGCTTGTTCTGTACCTGGACCTGGGCAATGTCCGGATCGGTGCCCGCCGCAAAGGTGAGAGTAACCGTAGCGTGGCCTGAGGAATCCGCTGTCGACCCCATATAGAGCAGATTGTCGAGACCCGTCATCTCTTGTTCAATGACCTGAACCACCGTATTGGACACGGTGTCCGCCGAGGCGCCAGGATAATCGGCCTGAATTTCCACCGCCGGCGGCGCCACCGACGGATACCGCTGAACCGGCAAAACGAAGATCGCCATGATACCTGCCAGCATGGCGACAATGGCCAGAACCCAGGAAAAAACGGGCCTGGAAATAAAGAAATTAATCATTGCGCGGGGCCCTCCTCTTTGGAGGCGTTCTTCTTCGGATTATTCGTGCCACTGGCTTGCTGGTTTTGGGTGGGATGTAATGGAATATCTGCGGCAACCGGCTTCACCTTGGCTCCTGGCCGAACCTTCTGCAGACCGGAGACGATGAGACGATCTCCCGGTTCCAACCCCTTCTCCACCAGCCAGAATGCGCCAATGGCCCGCTCTGCCTCTAACTGGCGGGCGACAACTTCACCCTCCGGGTTGACCAGCAACGCCGTGGCCTCTCCTTGCGGATTACGGCTCACGCCCTGCTGCGGCGCCAGAATGGCGTTCTCCCGAACTCCCTCACTCAGACGAACGCGCACGTACATTCCAGGCAGAAGGTCATCGTCCGGGTTGGGGAAGACGGCTCTCACCGTGACAGAACTGGTGCTTTGGTTGACGGTTACATCCGTAACGTCAACGCGTCCCTTATGCGGATAGGGGGTACCGTCTTCGCGCAACAAAACAGTCTCGGCTTCATTTGGGCCGGCCTTAGAAGCCGCGCCCTCCTTCAGAGACGACCGAATTCGAGCCAGTTTTTCGACCGGTAGCTGAATATCGACAAACATGGGATCAAGCTGAACCACGCGCGCCAGGACCTGGGGCTGATTGGCGGTTACCAGCGCACCCTCCGTGTACAGTGTCGGGCCAATGCGCCCGGCGATGGGAGCCTTGACCTCGGTATACGCCAGATCGATACCCGCCGTTTCGACCATCGCCTGGGATCGGGAGACATCCGCCCGGGCTGCCTCCAAGGCCGATAGCGCTTCATCACGTTGACGCTTGCTGACCGCGTTCTTCTCAAACAAGTCTGACGTACGTGCCCACTCCCGCTGCGCCTGTCGCAATTCGGCCTGTGCGCGCTCCAGTTCTGCCTGGGCCCGCTGATGGGCAGCACGGTACCGCTTGGGATCAATCTGGTAGAGAACCTCACCTGCTTCGACCTGGGCGCCTTGTTCAAACAAGCGCTCCTGCAAAATGCCCGTGACTTGCGGCCTCACTTCCGAGATACGGTAAGCGGCGGTCCTGCCCGGCAGTTCCATTGAAAGGTTCACACGCTGAGGCTGCATTTCAACAACCCCGACTTCCGGAGGCGGCGGCGCTGACCGTTCAGCCTTTGCCTGACCGGAGGAATTGTCACAACCAGCCAGCAAAAGAACCGCCAACCACATTGGCAGCATGCGGGCACCAAGGAGACGCGCCATCAAACTCTTCTCTGTCTGCATATCACTAACCTCTGAATGGGCCAAAGACTCAAAAACCGTTCGATCCATGCCTTCATTTATAACCAGGTAGACAGAACGATCGATCCAAACTGATCGACACCGTCCTTTTCCTCGAATTCTTCGCTGCGCCACAGGTAGGTGTAAGCGATCTGCCAGCGATCCCAGGTCAATGCCGCACCCACCTGGGCATCGCCAACCCACTCGCGACTATCAACGGAGTGGCTGTCCTCGAAACTGTTGCCGTCGAGCAGCAGGTTGTGTGCCACATAGCGCCCTTCAGCGGCAGCGAAGACGTACCAGCTAAAGCCCCGATCCCGCCGAAAAGAGGATTGCCCGCCTTGCGAGGGGGCGACTGACGGAATGCCGAAACTACGATCAAGCCCCTCCCCCAAACGAAACCCCAGGCCGCCGGAAGCGTAGGTATACAGGTTGCCGAGCGCGAACCCGGCAGACGGCCCATATTCAACAGTCAGCTCAGCGAGATCCTGTTGAACTAGCCAGGCACGTTCGTAACCAAAATTAATGACTGGCTCGTTGTCAAGCTGGTTGTCCCAGCCCCTCGGTTTGTCTGCCGCAATCAGTTCGTGGAAATTTCGTTGGACTACTTCAGCTCCGGAAGCCGGTCCTACGATGCCCACGTCGATATGCAGGCTGTCTGCCAAACGCAAACCACCGTGCTCCCTTTCGCTCAGTAGCGAAATCCCGCCAAACAAAAGGCCGGCATAGGGACGGTCATCTTCAATAAGGGTTTCAACCTCTATGTCTTCCGGCGTATACATCTGTTGCCCCAGCCGGTATGTTGCGCCGGCAAGACTACTGCCAGACCAGCCCGGAATAATATCCGCAAGACGACGGGTCCAGTGTTGATCGGCGGGCTCAAAGGCCCAGATCACCTCTACGCCGTTGGTATATTGACCATCGCCGCCGGCGGAAAACGCATCGTTTTCCACTTTCAGGGACAGCAGGCCTTCAGCGGAAGCTGATGTCACAAGAGAACCCAGCAACAGACCTGAGAACCAATTCCGATAACGCTTTCTGCAACGTCGAGATTTCAATGAAGAGCCCTCTGCCAAGGCGGGTTGCTCAGGATGCATAAAAACTTGCCCCAGAATGCTGACATACCTTCCACTACGGCGACTTTTTGGTGGCCGGCCAGAAATGATGAGACGGCTGCCCGCACAAATTGTTCAATCTGTTCAGCATAAACTAAATGTAACACAATTACTGATTGACGGCTAGCCGTGATGGAATGGTTCTGCACCGGTGGAATGTGCGGAACGCTCCAACTCTAATCTTGTCGCTCGCGCTTGAAAAATGTCTCGGGTTCAGGAAATTTTGAGGTTGGCGGAATTTTCCATAACCCGCTCAAAAACACGCAGGGCGACTTCCAGGTCGGTATTTTCAATGCCTTTCAGCATCTCCTCTCGCAACACATTCGCCCGCTCATTCAGATCGCTCATAAAGCGCTCACCGGCATGGGTAAGATACAGCAGCCTGGCGCGCCGATCACGCTCACTACGCCGGCGTTCAATCAGACCCTGCTCCTCAAGGCTGTCAAGCAGGCGGACCAATGTCGGATTCTCGATGGTCATCAAATGGGCTAACTCCCGCTGAGTCATTCCTCCACCACCACGCTGCAAGCAAACCATGGCAAACCAGCGAGCCTGGGTAACCCCCAGGTCTTTCAGGCGCTCATCCAGTAACTTGCGCCAGCGCCTTGCCACCCGGGCATTGGCGAAAGGAAACTGATCTCGAGGGATTTGCGGGTCCATATCACTGTCCTGATATTGCTGACTCAGTAACAGTAAATCGTAAGCTAATCATTGAGGCAAGTCTGCGTTACGCACTAACCAGGTTTGCGCCAATTCGACCTGCAATTCAAGCAGGTTCTCAGGCCAGCTACTAAGGAACTTCTCCGAAGGGCTCCGTCAATAGCCCGCCAGCGCGTTCGTTTATAGTCAACGAGACACCAGCACAGGGATTGACGCTTGACAGAGTACAGTTCGAGTAGCGCTACCCAGCACCAGTCGGGTGAGCCGCGTATGGCCATAGGCGCCCATCACCAGCATGTCGGCATTGAACGCCCGCGCCTGTTCGAGTAACACTGGGCCGACCTTACCACCGTCGACTTGTTCCAGTGTTACCTGTACGCCATAACGCGCGAGGTGGCGACACAGGTCCGCGCCGAAATCCTCTCTACACTCCAGCTCGCCATCCGGTTCATCGCAGACACAAACCACCTTCACTGCTTCGGCCTGGGCCAGAAAGGGTAACGCATCGCCGACCGCTCGTGTTGCCTCCCGGCTAGCGTTCCAGCCGACAACGACACGTCGTCCAATCCGTCCGGCCGCCCATTCGTCCGGAATGAGTATAGTCGGGCGTCCCGAGCCGAAGATAACATGCTCGGCCATCCTGACCGTCATGGAAGGTTCGGGGGAGCTTTCGAAGGGAGGGACCAACGCCAGCCCTGCATAGCGCGCGTGTAGCATTAATTCCTCCGCTAACTCGCTCTCGGACAAGCGCCACTCTGCGCTAATGCCCCTTGCGCGAACCATTGCCTCAAAGCGCTCCCTGACCTGAGCCTCTGCGTCCCGAACACGCACGCGATGCTGTTCGAGCAAGGTGCGCATGGCAGAGCCGGCCACAGCGTGCGCATGAGGCATCGCTCTCAGTGGCGTTGCCACAAACACCGCTATCAGACAGGCATTCCAGCCCGCGGCGATGTCAGCGGCGATCGCCAGTCGTCGGTCATAGGGTCGAGCCTCCTCAAGAAAGACAACGATATCCTTAGGTAGCATGCTTCACCTCCTGGTCACGCGCTTTCCATAACCTACTCAAAAACACGCAGGCGGACCAATGTCGGATTCTCGATGACCATCAGGTGGGCTATCTCCCGCTAGGTCAGCCCTCCACCATCACGCTGCAGGCAGACCATGGTGAACCAGCGAGCCTGGGTAGCCCCCAGGTCTTTCAGGCGCTCATCCAGCAACTTGCGCCAGCGCCTTGCTAACCGGACACTGGTGAAAGGAAACTGATCCCGAGGGATTTGCGGGTCCATGTCACTGTCCTGATACTTATTAAGCCCTCTCCCCAGTCTAGCGGTTGACCGCTAAGCTGGAAGGCGACCAAACACCACAAAGGAGAAGACTCAATAAACTTTATCGTAGCACCTACCATCATTATTGTGGAATCGATCTGCTGCATGCCTGTACGTCTGTATCATCAACCAGCAGGGGGAGGTGTTGCTACACAAGGAAATCAAAGGACGGCAACTTCCCGCTGGCCTACACCTATCCCAACGAGATGCGGGCCACCCGCGACCTACTGCGACGACGCTTCCGCATCGTCCAGCACGGGGCCATGCTCAAAACCCACGTGGTGAACACCACCAGCCAATACAATCCGCCACCCAATAAGGTAAACCTTAAGAATGTGGGAGTCCGGGAACAGGTTCAGGCGGCCTTTGCCGGACAGAATGTCCAGCACAACATCAATCTCGACCTGGCCATCATCGAGTGCTATCACCGTGAGCTGAGCAAGCTTGAAGAACACCTGGAGCGGCAAGCCAAACAACATAATCCCACTTCTCTGAGTGTGCTGAGGACCATTCCCGGTGTAGGGCGCATCCTAGCGCTGACCATTCTCTACGAAATCGGTGATATCCAGCGCTTTGAGTCAGTTCAGAAGTTCGCTTCCTATGCCAGACTCATCAACTGCAAAGCCGAGTCTGCCGGCAAGGTGGATCCTGGCCACCGCAAGCGACGGGGCCTCGGGCTGTTTGTTCTGTCGGTCAGGATGACACCACTTCGCCAGCATCGCCAGACAGCCGCCAGAACCAGCCGGATCTCATCTTGCCTTTTTGGGGGCCTGACCGGCCCTGGTGGCCGGCCTTGATGAGCGTTTCGTCGATGGCCAGTACCGGCTGCGCGGCACGTTGTCGGTCTGCGCATCCACAATGGGGCGCAGCAGGTCGATGGCTCGCTTGACCAGCTTGGTCAGGGTACTGCGGCTGATGGTGATGCCGGATTGCTGGATGCGCTGGTGCTGACGATACAACGGCAGGGGGACTGAAACTTGTCCACCAGCAGGCTGACATCGGCCAGGCTGTTGTGCAGCACGTTAAATAGAGCCGGTGTTGTCGCAGGCTTCTCGGTGCCCTTTGCGCCGGAACACCGGGCGTTCCACCTTCAGCACCACGTAACTGGAGGCCCGCTGGGCCAGCCGGTAGGAGGTTTTGGTGCCGAGGATGTCGTACTGGTCGGCGTCCGGCCCGATCTGCTCCGATGGCATGTGTTCAATGACTTCCACCGGCACATCGGCACTAAAGCGCAGACCAGTATCGTTCAGGCAGTCGTCATCCCGCTGTTTCTTGCATGAATAGAAACTTTTTCTCTATTGGCCCGGTCGGTTACTACCCATGCTTATAAACTGGGATAAGTGGGAAACTGGGAATTTCTGATCCTTTTCCGATTTACCAACACCTCGCCTCAACCGAAAAAAACCTACTGGCAAGTCTAGCAAGAGCGGCACTCCCGATGCACCACTGCGGATACACCGAAGTTTGTACTGACAGCACAACACATTGATTTTATTAAATATTATTTTGATTTTCCTCTTGCATATTTGAAACTTCGTGCGAATGTTTTAGAAAACGCAGGAGTTCAAAATGACCAAGTTGAAGACCATTTGTTTTGCTGTAACTACAGCCGCGCTCGCGGGTTGCGCTGTCATGCCTCGACACTATGACGACGAATCATCCCGCGCACTGAATCTGGCCCGTGCCGGCGGCGTCTACGATCAGGACCTGCGGGATTCACCAGACGGGACGCGCTCGCATCGAAAGGGTTTGCTGGTAAGCGCCCTCGACCTGGCCAGATTGGCCACCTCATTAGATGCGCCGCTTCGTCATCTTACCGGCACCCAGACGCTGTTCTTCAACGCCACTGACATCATGATGACGCCGGACAACCCTTCGGCGCGACCCAGCCTGATGGGCTGGATGCCGGAATCACTGGCGGCGAACGAGGATGACGCCTATGACCACTATGTTGCCGTTGTAGATGAGGCCATCACCCAGGCCGCCGAGTCGATGGCGATAAATGTAACGAAGCTCACAGACGTGAAGACGCCGGAGATTGATGGGAACCCGCTCATGCTGTGGTCGGTAACAGTCGAGCGATATGGCTGTGCCGATAGCAACTGCATCATCGCCTATAACATCCAACAACCGAATCACTGGAAGACACCAAGCTATGTCATCGGCCGTGAAGCAGCCAGTTACAACATCGCTGCCAACCATCCCGAGAAATATTCCCGACTGGTATTTCGGCAGTCCGGCCATGAACGTACCTTTCCTGTAGATGAATTCTATGGCGCTGTCAGCGCCGGCATGCCTCCCTGGATAGTGATGTACTTTCCACCGAACACCGTGATCCAGGACGGCGAGCCGCTCCCCTATCCGGTGTTGTATGAAAAGGGCCAACAGCTGATGTTCAGGGAGCCCTATCATGAGTGACTGGCACGATGAACTTGAGTTGGCACTGCTGCCGCTGAAGGACCTGAGAGTCGATAGCGTCTACATGACTTTTGTGATCAGCAATGCCCTGAGCGAGCGAGGTATCTTCCATCAATGCCGGATCGGATACGCGGAGGACCGACTGAGCCGAATGACCACCGCTCCCCATTGCTGGGTCGAGCTCGAGCAGGACTTGAGGGCGATGACGAACGATGCCTACAGCAAGGTGAAACCGCCGTGGCTGGCCGGGCAAGCCGCAGCGGCCTGACGCCGGGAAAAACTTGCATTTTCTCAGGTTCTGGTAGCTTCGAAGTAAAGAACTATCGGGGACTGAGGCCATGGTAAGAGTGGCAAAAATCGTAACAGTGGGGCTCGCCGGGATCGGCGTTGTGGAGCTCGCCTTTAGGGGTACCGATGCAGCGCTTTACGCATGGTATTTATTGTTCGTGCTCTGGGTGGTCGCACTGTTCATTCGCTTCGCACTGGCCGTAGTCGATGCCTACAAGACGGTTTTCGCCAAGGGACCCGATGGGGAAATGACGTTTCCTGAATTCGAACAAAAGATGGCGTCGTTCAGTCGAGGCAGTGATGAGGAGGCAACCGGCGCGGGCAACAAGGCAACTTCCGGCAATGGGAGCAATGGCGGTACAGAGGGTTTCTTCGATGACGACAGAATCAACCAGATTTATCGAGCGGACGATCCGTTCGGGGAGTTTCTCGACTCTTGAGGTGGTTCCTTATGGGTACAGATCAGGAGAACCAGAGGTTCGAACCCGGTAACGGCCACCAGAACCACCTAAACCAGACCGGCCAGAGAGAACCACTTATAACAGACTGAGGAACCGACGATGTTTATTCGAGCCTACCTTCGGGCATCCACGCAGGAACAGAATGCGGAGCGAGCCCGGGAGTCACTGGTACAGTTCGCAGCCAACCACGGTCAGCGTATTGCCGCTTTCTACGTGGAGAACGTGTCCGGCGCTACTTTGCACCGACCCGAGCTGATGAAGCTGATCACAGATTCCGGTGAGGGTGACATTGTGCTGGTCGAACAGATCGACCGGCTGGCTCGCCTCAAAAAAAGTGACTGGGACTCCCTCAAGCAAAAGCTGGCCGCCAAGCGGTTAGCCATCGTCTCCCCGGAATTACCAACCAGTTGGCTCGCTCTGGAAAAGAAAGACGACACCGGATTCACCGACTCCATTCTACGAGCGGTCAACGCCATGATGCTCGACATGCTGGCTGCCGTGGCCCGCAAAGATTACGAAGACCGTCGGCGCCGGCAGTTCCAGGGCATTCATAAAGCAAAAACGGAGGGCAAGTACCAGGGGCGGCAACCAGACCTGAAGCGCAGACAGCACATCGCCAGCCTGCTACGCAGTGGCCACAGCTACAGCGAGATCCAGGAGATGCTGAGTTGCTCGCGGCACTTGATTGCGTCTGTCGCCAAAGAACAAAGACAGGCCGATGCTGTGGCCTGAAACCAACAAACTGCCCTCAAAGGGCAGTCAACTATTGGAGACGTGAATATGCTGAACCTATCTGCCACACTGATTGCATTCCTGAGCTTTGTCGCAGTTGTACTTTTTATCTGCGTTGTGGCCTACCGCAACGCGGACCGGCTGGAAGCGTTCCTGGAGCGAAAGTTCCGAAAAAAATCACCCCGACACAATGGCGATCTGAAATAAATTCGGGGCAAACCGGTGTTCTTGCCCAAAACGGGCAGTTTGAGAGCCGTGCCTACTGCGTCGTCCATGGCAGCATAATCGTGAAGTCGATATGAGGTTATGCACATGACGGACAAAACAGCCATGCTTCCCGAAAGCTTTCTATTTTTGCTGGAACAGGAAGAAAAGCGGAGGCAGCTGCGGGAGGACGCGGGGCTTCCGGCTCTCACAATACTGATCGACGCCGCTCATAGTGGAGGCGGCCAGGCCCGGCATATCCGGCGATTCCTGCTTGGCCTATATAACGCGAGTCACTGGCCATTCGAGCTGAACCGGCTGAGGGCCTTGGATGCCGAGCTGCAACAGGCTGCGTTGCAGGTTCTGGCGCTGGATTGGAATGGCCGGGAGGTTCACACCTATGTGCCGGGTGGTGACGAGCTGTTTCAGTCCTGGTGGGAGTGGGAAGCGAGCGCCTGACACACCGCCTCCCATTACACTGCCGGGTGGATCTATGACTGTTTGATGAAGGTAATTTCGAAGGCCTTGCTAGACCGAAACTGCTGCAACCGGTTGGCAAACGCGAAGGCTTCATTCATCTCGTAGTGCTGGAAGATGTCCAACCCCCGATCCAGCGATATCTTCCAGCCGTGGTCCGTAACGATATGACGGGCGTGAATGGTGCCGCTTTCGTCAAACGCCCAGGTGAAGTCGATGCCCACGGTGCGAGCGGATTCCTGGATTTTTTCAAAACTCTCGTCTTGCAGGTCACCCTTGAACTCGTCCCTGACGGTGACGAGGTGAACCTCCACTTCATCTTCTTCGGCCTTGTTCTTCACGATGGCTTCGAGAAACTCCATGAAATTGCGGATCTGGTAGAAAAGCCGGATGTAGGGGTCTGTGACGGTGATCTTGCTGGCTCCTTTCAGGTATGCGCCAAACAAGCCGTCGAATGAGATGCCCTTCTGATTTTCCTGGAAGGTCAGGTGCTTTTCTTCCAGTACTGGCTCGGGGGCATTCAGCTCTTCTGGCTCGACACCTTTAACGTCCGCTGTTGGCTCGGGTTCTACTCCCTCGTCATCAGGAGTCGAGACCGTCTGGTGGTAGTAGCCTGGGTACTCTTCCTCCTCAAGTGTCGTGACCAGTATTTCCTGGCCTTGTTGATCCTGATAGGAAAAGCGTACTTCGCCGTAGGTGGTATCAATCCGCTGTAACTGGTCCTTGACCCGCTTGCGCCCCTCAATGGCAAAGCGCAGCACTTCTTCAACCTCTTCCCTGGTCGCTCCCCCCTGGGGGAACAGGATCTTCATCAAGCCGGAAAAGGTCTTGTTAATACCGTCCCGATCACGGGTCGAGATATCCGAAGAAAGGGTAAAGTGCTCCTTATACTGGTCGGAGTAATCGTAGTTCCGCATCGAGCGCAGGATTTCTGCAAGGTAGTCCACCACGAAGCCATAGCCGTCGGAGAACATCTCGCCCCGGATGATGTCGACCTCCCATCCCGGAATATAGAAGTGGATCCGGTCCAGAAAGGCAGAATCGTAGAACTTGTCCGGCAGTTCATCGAACAGGTCTGAATGCTTCAGCATGTAAGGAACAGTGTGCCGGGTGTTCCCCACGAACACCATGGACGCCTCGGCGCCCAGGGTTTCCACGCCACGGGAGAAGGACTTGTTGGCCATGTAGTTCTTCATGATGTCGACCAGGGCCTTGTCGACTCGCTTCTGTTTACCGGCGAATTCGTCAAAGGCCACGCAATCCCAGTAGCCCACCAGGCCGATTTTGCCGCTGGAGTTATTCACAAACAGCTTGGGTACGGTGACTTCACCACCGGAAACCAGGATCCCATGGGGCGAGAATTCGGAGTAAACGTGGGATTTACCCGTCCCCTTGGGGCCAAGTTCGATAAGGTTGTAGTTCCGCTCGCAGAACGGAATCAATCGGACCAGTTGCGTCAGCTTGCTGCGCCGTCCGAACATCTCCGGGTTAAAGCCGATACTCTGGATCAGCAGGTCAATCCACTCATCGGTGCTGAACTGCTGCCGCGCGGCAACGTAGGCGTCGTAGTCGAAGTGCGATAGCTGAATCGGCTTGAGGGTGGACAGAATCCAGGGGCTGACGTTCTGGTCTTCAGAAAATACGTATTCGATGTCCGCAATGCACCATACGCCGCTTACCAGCAGTTTGGGGTGGGCCTTGACGGTCCCAGAATCCACCAATACCTTCTTGATTCCCAGGTTGGAAAACTGCGCCTCGTAGGCATCCGTCTTCTCATTCAGGGCCACACTGATCTTGTCGATAACCTTGTAGCGCCCCTTTTCCTTGATATTCGAGCGCACCAGTCCGGCCTCGTTCCGGTGGACATAGTGCTTGGCCAGAATCTCCTTGACCGTTTCAATCCCTGTTTTAATCGTGGCCTCGTCGTTAGTGGCGCAGTATTGGCCGAGCAGATACTCCAGCACGTATGAGGGAACGATGGCGTTGCCCTTGACCGTTTTCACCAGGTCTTTGCGCACCACCAACCCGGGGAAGTGTTCGTTGATCTTTTGGTCAAGCGTACTCATTGGCTATAACCCTCAGAAATCAAAATCGCTGGTAAAGGACCGCCGCATCAAATACCTGAGCGACTTGTATTCCTTGTAGTGGGAGGTGCCGGCGTGCTGTTCTTCCAGCTTCAGGAAAACCTCCTGGCCGTTGGCCTCGTCCGCCTTGCGGCTGAGCACAAAGCGCACCTGAAGCTCCCGCTCGCGGGGGTTCTCCGAGGTCAGGTCAAACGACAGTTCGTGACTGTCCGAAATCAACTCCCCTGACTGGGTATAAATCCCAGCCCGCAGGTGGCGAGGCTGTACTTTCTCGGTAACCGGTCCGGACTGATACAAGGTGACGGCCAGTTGGCCGGAAGTGATCACCGAGCTGGCCCCACGCAGGATGTCCACCTCAACGGCGCTGACATCACTCTGGCGCTTCTTGTTAACCTTCAGGACTGGAATCACAACCTCCTGAAGGGATGCGCCGCCATGCACAAAGCGGCTGCCAGAGCCTTTAAGACGCAGCCGGTTGATGGACTTGGGAATCTGCACTTCCATATCGCCATCCAGCCCAAGCTGCTCAGACGAGAAGTGATGGAAGGCCGGAGAGGCGGACAGCCCCTTACCCAGCACGAACCGACGGTCCCGGTAGCGAATATCATCGCCAGAAACGGCATCGCCCAGGAAATCACTCTCATCCAGCTCACGGTTCTGGTAAATAAAGCCATGGTCAGCGGTGATCAGCAGGTTATTGGCGTTGGCCGCCGTGAGCTTCTTGATCAGTCGAATCAGGTCATCCAGGGTTTGTTCTGCGGCTTCAAAGGCCTGCCCCTCTGAATGCATCTTGTCGCCGGTGTGATCGATGCGGTTGTGGTAGATGTACAGCACATCATTACCCTTGAGCAGCTCACGGCTGTCTTCCCGGTTGAGCTGCATAAAATCCTCCGCCTTGACGGCCTGGCCCCGACCATCCAAGGCGGCCTGCAGGATTTTGGTACGGTTGACCGTGCCCTGTGAGCTTTGGCCATCCACCAGTACCGTTCCGGTATCGTTGTCGGCGATCGCCAAGGACTTGTTGGGCAGCAGCGCCGCCATACCGAGCTGGGTATAGCTGGGAAGGGTCGAGAGTGCCGGTTCAAGCTCCGCGCTGTAGCGATCTTCCTGCCGGATAAGGCCCAGCAGCTCGTCACCAATCTCGTAGCGCATGGCGTCTGAAATGATTACACAGATCCGCTTGTCCTTACGCAGGTACGGGCGCACCCAGTGCTCGAAAAAGGCCTTTTGCTGAACGACCGGATAGGCTTCCCAGCGTGGCGCGGCGTCAACGTGAACCTGGAATCCGTCGCCCAGCTTGAGCAGATAGTTGTTGGAATACAAATTCTCCACCTGCTCACTGAGATCGCCCATTAACGATGCCTGGCCGGACATGCGCACATGGTAGGTAAATTTGCGGTAGAGCTGATCCAACTGGAACCAGGAACGGCTGTATCGCTGAACGCCGTCGGAGAGGCTGTCCATGGTGAGACGAGCCTCACCGAGCATCTGGACAAAACGGGCCGCAAACTCAATGGCTTCATACAGGTGGCGGAACTCCCCGTACCAGTGGCCCTGGCGCCGCTGCCGTACCCACAATGCCACATCGCCACTAGTGACCGTGCGGCCTACCACCGCCCGCACCAGGTCACTGATAATCTTCTGGTCGATTAGCCGGAAGTAATCCAGCTCAACCAGGTCCCGGAAGTCCCGCTTACCCAGATCCTGCTCAATGCCCAGCACCTCGGCACACTCGGCAGACAGGGTTTCAAACCCCTGCTCGAACTGCCGGCTGTCTTTCCAGCGCTTGAGGAACACCAGGGCGTCGCCGGTCAGTTTGACATCGCCATCGGTACCCATGGCGTAGCAGGACTTGAACAGCTCGATCACGAAATCGCGCAGGCTGGGTTCACTGGCCTCGTAGCCGTAGAAACGGGTCAGTTGCTCCCACAGGAAGCTGCCCAGACCACAGCGCTCAATCAGCCGGATGCCATCATCACGGTCTTCAGCCAGTTGCTGCAGCAGGGTTTCCACCACCGAGTCCATACGGGGCTCGCTACCGGCACACACGGCCAGCATCTTCAGGCGCAGCTGGCCGGCAGTGTCGTCCGGCTTCAGCAGCTTCTTCAGTGCCTCCTTGCGCTTGATCGCCTGGAAAAACTCCGCGTGGGCCTGGGCCACCTCGGCAAACTCCAGGCCCAGATCCAATTCGGACAGCCAAATGGCCACCTGGTCGGTCCGGAACTCGCCGTGGGCCAACTGCACATCCAGCAACCAGTTATCCAGATCCTCCGGTTGCGGCCCCTCCTTGTACAGCAAGAATTTCTGTTCCGGTGACTCCCGAAGGATTCGATATTTCAGGCCGTACTCGTTGTTGGCGATCTCCACTTTCTCCACGTCCGGGATGGAAACCGTCTCGAAATCACCGCGCAGCTCTTGCTTGGTGTCGTACCAGAACACAACCCGGTGCTTATCGAAAAGCCTGCCCAGCGCATAATTGATTTGCTGGCTCATTCTTTGCCCCCGAGCTTCTCCAAGCGCGACACCCACTCATCAAAGTGTTTGCATGAGGCCCGCAGAGCACCGAGGCCGATGTGAGCCGCAACCGATACCCCTGATGTCACCTTGTCGTACTCCGGTATCTCTTTGAGAATTCGTTTTGATGGCGCTGTTTCTCGACCGTCATTGATGAGCTCCGGATTTTGGGAGCCGACCATCTTCACTAGATTTCCAATTGGCTGGTCGTGCTCCAGGTACTCCCAATCCAGCTTGGCCGGGTCAGCCAGAATCAGGCTTTCAAATTCATGCAACTGGATATAGGGAATAAAGTTTGGCTTGTTCATTTCATTGCCAAAAGCAGCTTCGAGCCGTTCGATCCTTTGATAAGGCTCCAGCCGTTCCGCCTCGTCAAATCCTGGGAAATCGTCTGGCAAGGCATATAAATCGAACATGCTGGTAAACCAGCATTCCTGGTTGGCGTCTTCCTTCATCCAGGTTTCGATGTCTGCTTTTGCCTTCTGGTAACTGATCAAGCCACCCCGGTATTCTTTGGCTGCCCGTTTGTCCTTGCTCGTTAACACACAGCGCGCGTCGGTGTAGACATCAAAGTGCGCCAGATGGGGTGTCAAAACCTGGTCGACGAAGGCTTTCTCGGTCTGGCCCTCTGCGGTTATGTGCAGTCGAATCACGGCTGCCCTCCCAACACATTTTTCTCCCAAAGCTCCGAGAGGCTGTACCGTTGCAACCATTCACCCAGCGCCTCCGCTTCCAGACGGTGGAACGAGCTGGCGCCGGTCTTTGAATCGCGCTCCACAATCACAATCTGCTCCGGCAGGAATTCATCCACCAGCCGTGTGGACTGGGTGGCCAGGACCACCTGCGTTTTCTGGGATGCACGTTTGATCATACCGGCAAGCTCAAGCGTGGCAGCCGGATGCAGACCCAACTCCGGCTCATCCAGAACGATCACTTTTGGAAGCAACGCCGGTGGCTGCAACAGTAGTGTGGTCAGCGCCATGAAGCGAAGAGACCCGTCGGAAATCTGATCCGGACCAAAAAGATAATCCTGGCGGTAGGTATCAGACCAGTTCAGTCGCACGAAACGGTCATTGCCAGGAAGGGTATCCAGTACGAAGTCGTTGAACTGCGGCATAATCTTGCGAATATGCCGGACAATTCGTTCGTAGTAAGGACGATAGCTGTCCGACTCCTTCAACATCTTGAGGAAGGCCGCGAGGTTGCCCCCATCGCTGCGCAGGTAGGACACATCATCAACGTACACCCGGTCCTTGATTCGGGCGGTGTCGGATGTGTCGTGAAACTGGAAGGTTTGTATGCCTCTGAGCAGACCGGTAAGCACTTTACTGGTGGGCCGATCATCCTGCCCCAGATCCGCTTCGGGGCCACCACTGGACAGAAAGTATTCCTGCGGTCTGGGGTGACCGGCCTTGTGATAGCTTACCTGTTCACCGCTGACGAACAGCCGGTCCGGCAACCCATACGATAGCTTTACATCGTAGGAGTCCGTGGTGCTGTCATCTTCCAGTTTCACGCTGAAACTCAGCGATTCGGTCACCTTTGGGCCATAAAACAGAAGCTGGCTGACGCCCTGCCTGCCAACGTACTGCTGCAGAGCACCAGTGGTCATAAATCCCAACAGCCGGAACAGTGAAATCAGGTTACTTTTCCCGGAGCCATTCGCCCCCAACAGCACCGTGACATCGTTAAAGGCAATACGCTCGTAGTCGTGATTGCTGATGGATTTAAAGCCTTTAACGGCAATTTCTTTCAATTTCATAGGTAGCCCTCCTTCATGAGCGACCTGGGATATTCATGAGAGGCCTGGGAAATTCGATTACTCATGCGGCGGCATAGTCCCCAAACAGGTATTTGATGGTGGTCCAGAACTCACCGAAACGGCCGTCTGCTCCCATGGTTAAGTAGCCCGACACGAACTGACCCAGCTCATCATGGCTCAAGCTATCATCCAGGAAAGGCTCAATTGCTCCAGCTCTCAACTCATTCAACTTGGGCAGGTCGAGGCCCAGTCGGGTAATGGTTTCACAGGCCGCCCGGTCGTTATTGTCAGCAGGTTTAATCCAACCATCACCTTCAAAACCAAACCGGGGCTCACAATTCGCATCCAGCGGAGATATCAACAGCTCGGGGTCAAACCAGTCGCCTTTCAGGTTACCGCAGTGACGGGGCTCACCCTTTCTGATCTGATTCTGGCAGGAGCACAAAAGATTGCCGTAATCCAGCGGATCCACAGTCGGGTCACTCTGAGGCTGAAAGTGTTCTATGTGGGAATCGCCCTCGGTTAACCGGCGTTCACAATAGCAGCAGATGTAACCCTGCTCCCGCATCAATGATCTCTTTACCGAGGCTTTGGGCTCACCCCTCAGGTCGCCATAGGTAGGCTGCCAGTCTTCATTGACATTGGCCAGAGCCTTCCATTGCGTAAAAACTTCAGGTTCGTGGCGCTTCTCCACATACTTCATCGGCCAATCAGCTCCTTGCGTTTGATCAGCACCTTGGCTTTTACCAGTTCCGGATCTTCGCCAATGTCTCGTTCCAATTCAGCAATGCCTTTTCTGGCAGTATCAAGCTCGCCATCATTGATTTGCCCGTAAATAGCTCGAAGAGCATCTTCCACTTGGTCAGGGCGTGTGGTCTCAAGGCCCATCAGATCTTCAAGTACCCTGTCCACCGTCTTCCCGTAGGACTCATTCGGGCGAACAATCTCCAATTCCCCGGCATCTGTCATGTTCATAAGGAACAGATTCTCCGGTTTCACATGGGTAATTACATGCGGTGAATGAGTGGAGATAAAAAACTGACAGTTCGGGAAAACCGCCCTCAAACTGGGCACCACCAGGCGCTGCCATTTCGGATGCAGGTGCAGATCAATTTCATCGATCATCACAATGCC
>ERZ1673960.68-NODE-68-length-29114-cov-172.625933_pt1 | contig 29114 bp, 43 predicted proteins | sample MGYA00580190_ERZ1673960 | MGnify/ENA primary metagenome ERZ1673960 (study PRJEB41334, sample SAMN05608106) | rock metagenome | biome: terrestrial subsurface; feature: shale formation; material: shale | place: USA: Pennsylvania ...
CTAGCGACTCATTCGGAGAATTGAGTCGTAGAATGCGGCGGCATATTGTTCAAAAGACGCTGAACATGCTCTCGGATACCGACAATGATCGCATGTCAAAAGAGACGGAAGCACAGGCCAAGGCGCGCCTGGGCAAGCTGGAAGAGGCCATGGAAGCGGACGCGGACCCCAAGGGACGGTAACGGGGTCACGTCACCGGCATTAAAACAACCCTCCTATTGGGTGCAATAACGGTTGACAGAGGTAGGCGGTACGCCTATTGTGGTAGTTATCGCATAAGATGATACGTTTGACACAATAGGCACTGCCAACCAGGAGACACCCAATGGACAATCTACCCACGCAATCGTCAACCGATACCCTGACCCACTGGATCGCCCATACGCTGGCCGAAGCCGACGCCAATGGGATACGAGATGCGCATGTTCTGGTTGGCCCCGAGCCGGTCAATGGCGACGGCCCGACACTGACCGTTGGCATGGTCCGCAGGCATGTAGCCAACAACCCGCACCACAACAATCCGGCTGCATGGATGAACGCCCAGGGCGACATTCTCAAAGCGTCCGAGAAAGCCGCCATGCTGGACTCTGACAACCCAGAGACGGTGACCGAGGCACAGACCTACACCATCCCCCTTGGTCCCACAGCACCGGCCGACATCAACCTGGAAGCGGAAATCCGGGACGCCTTGCAAGCGAAGGTGTCTGAACGCTCTGAGCAGCGAAAGGACGCCCACAATAAGGGCAACAACGTCAGCGCGGCCTTCCACGAAGGCAGCATGAAAACCGCTGATCAACTGGCCTGCGACATTCCCCGCCTGATCACCGCCACCCGCACCGAATGTGGCGGCTGGCCACCGAAAACCGATCTCGTGTCCATGAGCGAAGTGTGCAAGGTACTTGATGGCATGATGGATGGCACCGAGCCGCCCAAGGTGGGCTTGATTGACCCCTGGGCCACCACCTACAAGCGTCTTGCACGCCGGCTGGCCTTCCAGCCAACCGACAATGATGCCCTGGCCGACGATTACGCACGCTGCCTGACACTACTGGGCTGCAAACTGGAGGTGGGCGACGACCTCCCGGTATGCCTGGGCGACATGGTGGAAGAAATGCTGGCCACGGATGAAGCGCCAACCACTACCCCGCCAGCGGGCACCGAACCCCTGAAACGCCTCATCACCAGCTACCAGCACCTTCTGCGCTCCGTGGTCAAAGACATTCGGGATGATCTGCAACGGGGTGGCATGGCGCCGTCCTGGGAAAGTGTGGCCGACAACCTGGCTGAAACCCTGCAGATCGATTGCAATTTACTGAACACCGAGAACGCCGACAACATCCAAGAGGTGGTGCTGGCGGCCATTGCTGCCGAGCGCCGGCGCCAGGACGACAAGTGGGGCGGTGCTGCTCACGACGATGAACTCAGCCCGGACCACTTTGTTCAGCGGGTCCAGGATTACGCCGGCTGGGCGCGGGTCATGGCGGGCATGAACTCCCCGCACAAATACCGTCGCCGCATGATTCAGGTGGCCGCCATTGCCACGGCGGCGGTGGAATCGCACGACCGCCAGGCCAAGGAATAACATCAAGGGCGTCCGCTTCCTATGCGCGGACGCCTGCGCCACGCTCGACATACACGCAGGAGGCATTCAATGAACCGAACCACCGAGCCACCCCAGAACGCCCTGACAGACGCCACGGCCGACCTGAACCCGGGTGAATACGTTGGCGCCATCATCGTCATTGGCCTTGCCGACAGCATCCTGGTCGAACACGCCACCCAACGGATCATTCAGGAAGTCAAGGAATTCGGCCCCCACGATGTTTTCGACAGCGCTTTTGAAGCCTACACCCCGGGTCGATACACCGTGATCTTTGATGATGACGGAGGTGTTTTCATCAACGCAACGCGGGCCATTCCCGCGCCCAGAGAGACAAACGCATCCGGTATTGAACGCCACGAGACGGACGACCCAGATCCGGCCGGCATGCAACTGGTAGGCACCATTGACTGGTCCGACTTCATCCAGATTGACGATTCGGAACCCATGCCCCGACGTAAAGCTCTGACCGAAGCCCATACGGGCGCGATTCATGACCTGCCAGTGGGCACCAAACTGTATGCTTGCGTCCCGGGAACCACGCAACAGCCCGAGCAGCCCGGTCACCTGCCGCCGTTTGATCCCGACACCCCACGAGAGGCCCAGGGCCTGCATCAGAAATACATCGTGCGCCGCGTCGATGGTACCGACGAGCCGGGTGGCAAGCATCATGACTGCCGCCTGTTCGTGCTGGATGCGGACCATGACCCCTACGCGGTCAAAGCCCTCGGGGTGTACGCCAGCGCCTGCGAAGCCCAGTATCCAGTGCTGGCCAAGGATCTGGTGGAACGCTTCGGCGCCCTGAAGCCCGCCAGCAACGAGGTAGCCAAGACCACCGGGCGGCATCACGACCTCAAAACCGATCCAGCGCTCTTTGAGCCCTCGCATGCCGGTCGTCGGCCCTGGGAAATCCGCTTGAACGACCGCGACTTCCAGGCCGGCGATACCGTAACCCTGCACGAGACCGTGGCAACCGGTGCAGAGATGGCCAAAGGCGCACCCCTGGAATACACCGGGCGCACCGTGACCGGCACCATCACCTTTGTGCAACCCGGCCCCATTTATGGCCTGGCCGATCGCTGGTGCATCTTCTCCGTACAACCCACCCCTGCGGACAACCACGGGGCTAATTCGGCCACCGGCTTTGAACTGGGGATGCTGTATAAGCAGATGATTACGGGTGGTTCCTGCTATGACGGCCGCGACGTACAGCGCATACTCACCATGCCGGAGTTCCAGGCCATTGGCGCGAACCCCTCGGCCATCGACCCCATGGCGGGGCAAGGGGCGGCCATTTGCCAGGGCAAAGCCGAACTCCTGCGAGCACTCACTGCCGCCAAGGTTCCCGATGGTGTATGGGAAGCCCTGCAGCGGTTGATCGAAAACGGTGAAACACTGGGGCCGGCAAGCGGGGAAGACTCCCTGCTGGTGGCACGTTATTATCGGCACCTCGTCACGCCGATTCCCAAAACACCCGCAAGCCAGGGCTACCCTGACTAACAAGCGGCCACATGGCACTCACCCCGCCCCGCGCGGGGTGTGCTTCCCGGTCGTGAGTCATTTCCCTTGCATGCCTTGACTTTAGTAGGCGGTACGCCTATATTGGTTGTCACTAGATCAGGAACACCTGACACTTGAACGGCACACAGCCTACCAGGAGACAACCATGGACACCTATCGCATCACCCCAGCCCACGACGACCCGTTCACTGTTGACGCCTCCAACGTCAATCAGGCCGTCCACGCCGCCACCAACTACGCACACGAGAACAGCGTTCTGGCCGGTCCCGCGACCCTGGCCCGGATCACCGACGACGGTGATCAACACATTGCCAACTTCGATCTGGACGGTCACACCCTGCCCCAGACCTGGGGCGAGTTGCAGGATATGGTGAAAGCCACCCGCCAGCGGGCTCTGCAGGATGCCAAGACCACCACTGATTACCCCTGCCATTATAGCCGGGGCGTTACCCTGGCCGCCGAGGACGCCAAAGGCAACACCGTACTGTGTGCCGGTGACTGCTGGGATCTGGACACCACGCTGAAGGCGCACCGCAAAACCGTGGCCCGCTTGCTTGAGGTGTTTCCGGACACCGTGAAAATCTGGGCCGAGGCCGGCGTGGACAGCGCCGAGAGCGTATATGCCCAGAACATGGGCGACGAAGAACCCTGGACCGGCGAGGCCGTTGTATTGATCTGGCGCCGGGGCCACAAAGGCGTGGCCAACTGAGCCGCCAGCCACCAACACAACCAGGCGGGCCACGCCCGCCAGAACGCGACATTGCACACCGGAGACACCACCAATGACTACCATGACCGCCGAACAACTGTCCAAGCCCCAACTGGAAGCCCTGCGCCTGCGTTTTGAAAAGCGCTACCCCATGCCGGAGAACGTGCGCTGGAACGGTGACTGGGCCGGGATTGGCCGGTACCAGCCGGACAACCCCTTGCTGAACCCGGACGCCTGCGAGGACGCCGACCGTCACAACCAGCGCTGGATTGGCTATCGCGCCGCCCACCTGGACCTGATGGCGCCCCAGCACACCGATCTGGAAGAAACCCTGGGCGAAGCTCTGGGCACACTTCCCGGGGCCGGTGAGGATGATCAGGATGCTCAGGTAGCCCACCTGCTGGCGGCGATTGCCCCCTTTGTGAACCTGCCCGATTACACCCTGCGTTCGGCACTGGAGGCCATGAACCCGCACAGCCCCGAGTTTGGCACCAACTACGACGACGACCGGGACACCACCGAGTGCCTGCATTGTGACGCCATCAAGGTAGGCATCGGTAGTGGCGTACCCGAGCTTGATGGCAAGCCGCTCCGTCACGAGGCCGACTGTCCAGTGATCGCTGTGCGCGAAGCCCTGGCGGCCAGCAATGACCATGGAGCCACCACCGAGGCGGACAGCGCCAAGGCAACAGAGCTCACCGAGGACGCTTTCAAAGCCGCCTGCAAAGCCGCCCGGGAGAACCGGAACAAAACCGATGTGGTGCTGGCCTCCCGGGTCATTAACGCCGCTTTCCCGGACCACAAGTAACGGACACCAAGGAGCAGGATCATGACCACCACCCAACTCATGAAACGCGGCAAAAACGAAGCCGACACCCTGCGCCTGAACGGCTGGGGCCCGGGCGACATTCTGGAAGGCGACGAAGGCCACGGCCCGGATCGCATCAAGATCGTGGCGATGACCGAAGAACTGTTCATCTGCCGTTGGGACTATGGAGCGACCGGTGAATTCGGCAAAGAAAACCGCAGAACCACCCTCTCCTGCCGGGAGTGGTACAAGGTCGGCCATGAGCCGGTTGGCACCCCGGGGGCGCACTGGCGCGTTAGAGGCGATGCGGACCCCCACGGTGATCGCTACAACGGCGAGCGGGCCGACCTGTGCCAAGGGGATATGACCGACGACGAACTGGCCAACACGGTGTACCTGGACCCAAACATTGGCAACCTGACCGCCGCCAAAGAGCGCATTCGCTGGCTCTCGCGCCGGCTGGCGGACGCAACCAATACCCCGGCCACGCCGGTACCGGAAGGTCTGCGCCAGGCGATCATGCAGGTGCGCCCGCTGATCTGCAATTGCTCCTGGAACCCGGACGATCATGCCGCCGACTGCCCGGTGAAAATTCTGGACACCGCCCTGTTTGCCGCTCTGGAAGACGCTCAAGGCCAGTCGGATGAAACTGCTGCTGATCAACCAGATCATTCATGCGCACGAGTGCGGTATCCCGGTGCAGTTTCATCCGACTCGCCTGAAGCGGCCCAATCCACCCAAGCAGAAGGAATCAACCCATGAGTAAGCACGAAAAAACAGCAAGCAGCTTCCAAGGTGCGGAGCCCATGGCTAACTGGTGGAAGCCGGAACAATGCCCCATTACAAATCTTCCGTTTTTCATGTGGATTGAGCACCCGAAAAAGGGCTGGACTCCTACATATGGCGGGCCTCTTGATAGCTACACAATCCCGGAATTCGATGGCGACAGCTATACCCGAGAGCGTTTTGATCACGATGAAGGCGCGTGGATTCTTGATGAAGTCGAAGATGTTGGGGTTCAGATTGTTGACGACCAGCTTTTCGTCACTGAGAAAGACCCTGACACCAAGATGGAACAAACCCGACTGGCGTCCCTGGTGGAAGCGATCGTGAACACGATCATTGGCTTCATGGTATCGCTGGCGCTGTGGCCGCTGGCGACCGTGCTGTTCGATATCCCCTACCGTGCAGATTCGCACATTGGCGTGGTCACGCTGTTCACGGTAGCCAGCATTGGCCGCACCTATGTCGTCCGGCGCTTCTTCAACCGCAGAATCAAGGTGATGTCCGCCTGGGTGGCCGAGCGCTGGAAAGCACGAGGATTAAACAGCAACCAATGAGGATGGGGTGCAAGCACTGGCCGAAGCCGAGGACGCCCGCGAAGCCGTCGCCTGAATTCATCGCCTCCGGGTGGGTCCGCCAGCCAGCCCGCAGGCACACCGAACACAACAATCTGCATTGTTGTTGTACTCCGCTACCCACCTCGCGTGGGCCTTTTCATGCCGGCTCACAGGCACCCTGGCGTTAACCGGCATCACACAATATGCTATCCTGACTAAATAATGTGTCATCACAACCGCAAAGGAGCGCACCATGACCGACGCCCCCACACCCATCGCCATTTACACGCCGGACGGCCCGAACCTGTACCGGATTACGTTTGATCCCCAGGCGGCCCAGGACGCCCATGCTCAGGGGTGCGAAACCATCACCGATCACAGCATGACCGACCTATTACTGGAAATGGCCCCCCGGCCCGCCAGCGAATACATGGACGCACAGACCTGGCAGGCTCTGGCCCCGGCGCTCAAGGAAGCGGCGGAACAGTTGATCAGTGAAACCAACCCGGTACACGCCCCGGTTGGACTGGGCCTGCCACCGGTATCGCCCGACTTCCCGGCGCCCCTGCTCCCCGATCGAATGGACACGCTGGCTCGTGTCTTTGACGCCCGTACAGACGCCGAAACCTGGGTGGACCTGCAAGAACTCGCCTTTGCCCGTCAGGCTGGCCGCGAGGTGAACGTGGAGATCCTGAGCGACGATGCACGGGGCTCGTCCTGGGACACGGTGTACGACGAATCCACGGATGATCTGCACGAACAACAGGCCGACCTACAAGCCGCATGGACCGAGAACCCACGCATCGCAGCCATTCGGGACCTGGAGGTTCGCGAGCTGTATTACGCCCTCGACACCCACCCCGAAACCGAACTCGATTCGGCCATGGCTCCTGGCTGACTCACACACCTTGAAAAAAGTCGCCTATCCGCGTCGAACACGCTTGACACGGATAGGCGCACCGCCTACACTGTGCAATAACAGATCAGGGAACACACCCTGACGCATCCGGCACTGCCAAACAGGAGACACGACCATGGCACAAGCAACCGAAATGACCCGCGACGAACTGCGCGCCAAGCTCGATGAAATGACCGAGTACATGAAGGACTACGGCTTTACCGACGAGGTCTACCAGAGCGGCGACGGCACCCAACGCTGCATGAGCAACCTGGAAGGATTGGCGGTACGGCTCAACGCCGACGACAGCACCATGGAACTGACCACCATCAGTGGGCTGGTAACCTGCACCACCAACAAGATTTCGTGCCCACACCCCAACGTAAAGATGTTCCTGCGCCAAATTGAGCGTCACAACTTCGAGTGACACATTCGCGGGGCCAGCCAATACACCCGGCCGGTCAGGCGTCTCGAAAGGGCGCCTGACGACGCCACACTGTCAAAGAGACCGTAGCCATGACCCAAGAATCCTGGATCAAGACATTTATCGCCCTATTCGTAATCGCCGTGACGGCACTGCCCGTCTACATTGCCTCAAGCTACACAGACACTGTAGGCGGCAAGGCGCAAGAGCAGAAGCAGAAGCAGAAGCAGGAGCAAGCCGCCGCGTACGAGCGCAACACGATAATGATCACCCTGGAAGACGGCACCCCTTGCGCGGTGCTGGTAGGGCTAGTAGGGGATAGCCTTGATTGCAACTGGAAAGACGACAACCCCCGAGAGTTTGGCACGCCAAACACCGCCAGCAAGTAACTGAACAACGACGATCTGCGTTGTGACCTTTAGCCCACCTTGTGTGGGCTTTTTTCCTTCGCACCACCAGTGACATTGCTCCGACCTGTCTGATAACCCCTTTTTTTACGCCGAGAATGTGCAAAAAGAGTTGACAGTAGTGGGCGCTACGCCTATCCTTAGTCATACCAGATCAGGGAACACCTGACACAAACGGCACCGCCAACCAGGAGACTGCTTATGAGCACTGCAACCGCTAACACCGTCACCCCTTTCGTATCCTTTGACGATTTCGTGACCCGCCGTTACCTCAAACTGTCCGACCAGATGCAAGCGCTGTATGGCTCGTACACCAACTACGTGAACTACAATTACCTGCCCGGTCGGGGCTTCTCCGAATGGATGGACGCCATCACAGGCGCTCACCTGGAGCCCTGGCAGATGCACAGTGTCGCCCGCACCTTCTTTCACTGGGGCAACCGCACCGTGCCCGAGGTTCTGGATGCGCTGGTGTACCTGGCCCGCCAGCACCACATCGAATACCCGCTGATCGAGGGCTGCCTGACCGTGGACTACTGGCACGCGGTGGCCCAGCAAGAAGCCTGGTACGAGCTTTACCGCCAGCCGGTCGCCGCCTGAGCCCAGGCCGACCGCCAGCACCCTGCCCGCATCGCGCGGGCGGGCATTATTTCTGTGCGCGTATGCAAAAACCGCCTTGACAATTATAGGCGGAACGCCTATACTCTGTATTAAGAGATCAGGGGGAAGCACCCCGAATAACAAGGCGAACGCCGCACAGGAGACCAACCAATGAGCAACCAGATCGCACTGTTCGACATCACCGACACCCCGGACCCGCGTGACCAGTACGGCAGCATTGACCTGCTCTCATACGACACCTATCTGGTGTTTTTTTCAGGCGGCAAGGACAGCGTTGCAGCCGTCCTGGACCTGATCGAGCAAGGTGTTCCGCGTGACAAGATCGAACTGCACCACCATCGCGTGGACGGCTTCGAGGGCTCCAACCTGTTCGACTGGCCGGTAACCGATGCCTACGTGATCGCCTTCGCCAAGGCGCTGGGCCTGAAGCTGTACTTTAGCTGGAAGGAGTCAGGGATCGAGGGGGAAATGCTGCGCGAGAACGAGCGCACCAAGCCGGCGTGGTTTGAGACCCCGGACGGCCTGGTATCCAGCGGCGGCAAATCCGGCAAGCTGGGCACTCGTCGCAAGTTCCCGGCGGTGGCCGCAGACCTCCGCACAAGATGGTGCAGTGCCTATAGTAAGGTTGATATCGGTTCCAAGGTAATCACCGGCCAGACCCGCTTCTATGGCCAGCGCACCCTGGTGGTGACCGGCGAGCGCGCCGAGGAAAGCGCCAACCGCGCCAAGTACCTGGCCTTTGAGCCGCACCGCACCGATCGCCGCAACGGCCGTCACGAGCGCCTGGTGGACCAGTACCGCTCGGTTCACGACTGGAGCGAGGAAGACGTGTGGGCCATCATGGAGCGCTGGAGCGTGCGCCCCCACCCGGCTTACGAGCTTGGCTTTGGTCGCTGCTCCTGCCAGTTCTGCATCTTTGCCAGCAAGGATCAGTGGGCCACCGTGCGCAAGATCGACCCGGCCCGCTTCAACCGCATCGCCGAGTACGAGCGCGAGTTTGCCCACACCATCCGCAAGGATCACAGCGTGGAACAACTGGCCGACATGGGCACCCCCTACCCGGCCGCCACCGAGGAAGCCGCTCGCATCGCCCTGAGCCGCGAGTACCACCTGGACATCATCACCGACAACTGGCAACTGCCAGCCGGTGCTTACGGGGAGAACGCGGGGCCGGTGTAAGGCCCCCAGTGCCCGCCCGGGGCCAGGGAGGCGAGAGCCGACCTGACCCCAGACCGGGAGGGCGAAAGCCCGACTGGCCTGATCAGAAAGGGCCGCAGGCCCGCCCAGAGGGCGAAAGCCCGACCCACCGGCAAAGCCGGTGCTTCATCAGAAAAGAGACTTGGTGCAGGGACGAAGCCCTGCTCTGACAGGGAGACACACCATGTTTAACGTTCGAGAGCGTTTTCAGCATCACGCGCAATCCATGAAGACCACCCGCTTTTTCGATCCCAAGGTATGCCAAAAAACACTGAAGGACATGGAGCGCGAGGCACCGGAACTGTTCGCGACGGTCACCCGGTATTACGAAGAAACCCGACTCACCGTGCGCCGGTACGGTAAGGCCGACTTCTACTGCTACCCCTGGCACCCTAAGCTACAAGCCTGCGATCCCTGGCCGGCCTCACGCTACCCAAAAGCCGCACTCTGTATTCAGTTTGCGATTGAAATGCAGCCGACAACCCAGGTCGCGCCGTAAGGCCCGGCACCATATTTAGCCAGTCGATAAGGAACCCACACCATGAAAAACGTCTTCACCGCCATGACATTCGCCATTGGCCAGCACGAGGGCCAGCGGCGCAAGTACACCAACGAACCCTACTGGAAGCACCTGGCAGAAGTCGCCGCGATTACCCAGAGCGCCCCGGATTGCACCCTGAACATGATCAGGGCGGCCTGGCTGCACGACACACTGGAAGACACCAACACAACACCCGAGCAGATCCGCACCATGTTCGGGGCGCGAGTGCTGGAAATCGTGGACGCCTTGACCGATGTGAGTCGGCCGGAGGACGGCAACCGGGCCACCCGCAAGGCACTGGATCGGGAACACATCGCCCAGGCCGGTTACGAAGCCCAGACGGTTAAGCTGGCGGATCTGATCAGCAACACCTCCAGCATCGTGGACCACGACACGGCGTTTGCCCGCATCTACCTCAGAGAGAAGGAACAACTGCTGGCGGTGCTGACCAAGGGTGACCCGGCATTGCTGATGCTGGCCCGCCAGACCCTGGAGGACGGTTGGAAGCAACTGGATGACCGCACACCGTAAGGTGTGCGTGCTGACCATCGCATAACCTGCTATATTCCATAGTGTGCAATAACCAACGCCCAATACCGCAAAGGAGCGCGCATGACTGACCCCGACGTAACCCCGTTTGCCGTTTACAGCCCGGACGGCCCGACGCTTACCCGTATTGTGATCACCGATGAAGAGATCCAGTCCTGGCACCAAGCGGGCGCAGAGATTATTGATACCCACTCCCCGGTCGATCTGTTGCTGGAAATGGCGCCCGAGCCGGCGTCAGCGTACATGGACAATGCGACCTGGACCGCGCTGGCCCCCGCGTTCAAGCAGGCCGCCGTCGATGTGACCGAGCAGTACCTTCAGATTGCTGAGCGGCCGATATACAAGATGCCCCCGGTGGCTCCGGATTTTCCGGCGCCGCTGATCAAGGATCGCATGGACGCCCTCACGAACGTTTTTGATGCAAACATTGACCTGGAATCCTGGGTGGATTTGCAAGAGGTGGCGTTTGCCCGCCAGACCGGACGGCACGTTAACGTGGAGGTGTTGAGTAACGATGCCCGAGGGTCTAGCTGGGACACAGTGTACGAAGAAGAGTTGGACGACTTGAATGATCAACTCGACAGCCTTCACAAAGCCGGTCAACAGCGAGATCCTGCCGATCCCGACAGCCAGCGCCTACAGGTGATCAATGACCTCGAAGCGCGGGAACTGGAATACGCCATTGAAACAGGGTTTGAAGACGAACTCAGTCTGGCGCCAAGTTAACCCATACGTTAATTTAACCTATATGTTAATGGCGGGCGCCACCGATGGGGTGCCCGCACCGCTCAACCGCCCTTTCCTGCTCAGACCGACGGCCCGTAGCTTGGCTCATCACCCTGGGCATCCCTGATCGAATCCGCCAGCGCTTCCAGTTGTTCCGGCAACGAGGCCATTTGCGTGCAGACCTTATCCTGGGCATCGAACAATTGCTGCACCCGGGCCCGGTCACCATCACTCATGGCATCCTCACGATCGCCGACCAGATCCTGAAGCTGGAACGGCTGAGCCACGGTTTCCTGAATCTGGGCCAGCGTTGCCATAATACCCTCCAGTCGGTCGGCTGTGGCTTTCACATCGCCAATGGCGGCATCCAGCTTGTCCGCCAGCAAATAGGTGTCTGCCAACTCCCGGTATCCATCGGTGACCGAAGGCTGGCGCTGCGCGGCATCTCGCAACAACGCGGTGAGTTGTTCGGCGGACTGCTCGCCCATGATCTGTTCGGACACCGCGGCCTTCGACAGCGCCGTGACCGAATTCCTGATCCAGTCGTCGGCCACCTCCGGCCGGTTGGTCTGCCAGGCCGCCACCACTGAATCGAACGTCGCCGGATGGATAGCACCGGTTAACTTGGCTTCGCGAATAACGGGCTCCAGAACCTGGGCACCGGGCAACCCTTTTTGGGCGGCAACCCCGTGAACCCACGAATTCATAAACGAACGATTGAGAAGGTCGGTATTGATGGCCGGGAACCGGATCTGGCTTTGCTCACGCATCGCCGTACCAGCACCCCGCTCACCCAGTTCGCGCAGACCTTCCAGGCGTCGAACTGACGACATGCCGCGTAACAGGGCTTCGGCGTCCGGGTCGTCCATGCAGTGCTCTTGGACCATCTGGGTCATTTGATCAAAGACCCGATCACGCAGGGAGGGAATCTGCGCCGGGGCAACCCCAGGCATCCCTTCACCTACCATTTGATAGCGCTCCACGGCGGCGGCCGACTCGCTGACCACCACACCGGCAATGTCGCGCATGAACCCCTTGTCCTCGGCGGCCAGGCATTCACGGCCCACATCGTACGCCACGATCTGCAGCGCCCGGTGTACCTCCTCATGGGGTACCGATTCCTTGGCCCACATCCGCCACAGCAACTGTTCAACGTGTGCTTTGGCGGGGGCCACCTCCGTTTGCGCCCCGACCCCGTGACTGCCATCCCGGGCGCGTTCCACCATATCCAGAAACAAGTAACTGTTTTCCAGTGCCGTTTGGGCAACCTTCGCATAATCCATGCTAATCTACTCCGTATGCCGTTTTAGGCAATATCGGTGAACGATTACCCTACGTCAACCCGTGGCGAGTATTGGAGCACCCATGGTACCCACTGAACGCGCCCTGGATCTGGTGATGCAGGTGCTATCCAGGCGAACGTTTGACTACAGCGACGAAAAGCGTTGCCAGGTCGAAATCGCCGAGCACTTTGAAAGCCTTTCTCTGAACGTTGAGCGTGAACACAATTTCGGCACCGGCATTGGCGTCTGCGATTTCTTTTTCCCGCAATCCGGGATCGTCGTTGAAACGAAGGCGTACAAGAGCTGGAGCAAGAAACAGGTGTACCGCCAGTGTGAGCGCTACTGCAAACAGCCATCGGTCACCGGATTGATCCTGGCCACCGGCAAGGCCCAGGGGCTACCCGCGTTTATCCACGGCAAGCCCGTCCGGGTGTATCAACTGGGGCGCTCAGCCCTGCAATGAGGAACAACGACTGAGGTGTGTAATGGCCCGCAAACTCTATGGCGAGATTACCTATGACGCGAGGCGGTCCTTGTGGGTACTACGAGACCTACCGCCCCACGTTGCCATGCGCCTGAAGCAGATCTTCACCAAGCTCTCGCCGACCGAAACCAATCCGTTCCGGATAACCGACACCGACACCAACGCCGCCGATATCCAATGGTTCATGGAGCGGTACCCGCTCAAGATCAGCCTCAGTGACAAACGGCGCCTGAACCGGGACGCCCGGCGTTTCTATCAACATCAGGTCGAAGCCGAACGTATTTTGATGCCGGATGCGGCCCCGACCGAGCGCCCCGGGCTCAAGCCGGGTCAGGCCCTGCGGCGGTACCAGAAGCAGGCCATTGACCTGGCCGAGAAAATGAAAAGCCTGATCATCCTCGATGACGTAGGCTTGGGTAAAACCTACGAGGGGTTGGGGCTGGCCCTGATGGATAACGCTTTGCCCTTGGTGATCGTCTGCCAGCCGCACCTGCAGACCCAGTGGCGGGAGAAAGCCGAGAAGTTCATTGACCTCACCGTTCATGCGCCCCAGGGCAACACGCCCTACAGTCTGCCCGCCAGCGATATCTACATTTTCAAGTACACCCAGCTTGCCGGCTGGATCGACACGCTCTGTGCCGGCTGGGTCCGCGCCATCGCCTTTGATGAAATCCAGGAACTCCGCCATGGCGACACCACCGGCAAAGGCGCGGCCGCCGAAAAGATCTGCCAGGCCGTGCGCAATGCCGAAGGCTACATGGTTGGGCTAACCGCCACCCTGATTTACAATTATGGGGTCGAGGCCTTCAATATCGTGAACATGCTACGCCCGGGTGTTCTGGGTAGCCGTGATCAGTTCATGCGCGAATACTGCGACATGACCTCCGGCAAGGGCATCGTGAAAGACCCCTCCGCCCTGGGCTCGTTCCTGCAGGAAGCCTTGATGGTGTTGCGGCGCACCAAATCGGATGTGGGCCAGGAGGCCAAACAGGAGGCCCCGTACCTGCACTGGGTCAACCCGAACGAACGGGCGGTGACCGAAGCCGAAGAGCTCGCGGCGAGCCTGGCCATCACCACCCTGACCGGTTCGTTCCAGGAGGCCGGCATGGCGTCCCGGGAATTCGATATGCGAATGCGGGAAATGACCGGGATAGCCAAAGCCCACGAGGCGGCGGCGTTCACCCGGATGCTGGTGGAGTCCGGACAACCGGTAGTGCTGTTCGGCTGGCACCGGGAAGTGTACGAAATCTGGAACCGGGAGCTGGCGGACCTGAAACCGGCCATGTATACCGGTTCGGAAACCACCACCCAGAAAGAGCAATCCAAAAAAGCGTTCATTGACGGGGAAACCGACATTCTGATCATGAGTCTGCGATCGGGCGCCGGTACCGACGGCATTCAGTATCGGTCGTCCACGCTGGTTTACGGGGAACTGGATTTCTCCCCACTGGTTCACAAGCAATGCGGCGGCCGCCTGGATCGAGACGGTCAGCCTGACCCGGTGTACGCCTACTACGTGGTGACCAACTTCGGCTCCGACCCGGTATTGATCGACATTCTGGGCCTCAAGCAAAGCCAGAGTGACGGCATCCATGACCCGGGCGTGACGACCGAACGGGAGCAGAGCGACCCGGATCGCATCAAGCGCATGGCCCGGGCGTACCTGGAGTCCAAGGGGATCGAGATTCCCCAGGAAAAGGACCACCAGGATACCGAAGAGACGCCCACCGAAGACCAGCTTGCGCTCATCTGAACTATCGCTGCAGGGCGCCCGCTGGCCGGGCCCCGAAAAAATATTCACTTTTTGATGCGACACCCCTTGACGCAAGTAGGCGGTGCGCCTATAGTGCTCATCAAGAGATCGGGAAAACCCGACAGATGAACGGCAGACAGCCGACCAGGAGAGCACCATGACACACACACAGCCAATTGCCTGCGCCATTGCACCCCCAACCCCGGATCTGTTCGGGTTTGAGGCCGACACGCTGCACAACGAGGTAATCCGTTACGCCTCCGGTGTGGCATCCCCGGCGATCTGGGAAGGCTACACCCGTGCCATGCATCCGGTCTGCGTTGCCGTCGCGGATATGGGCCGCCCTGCCCTGCAGCGTGCTGCCCGCTACGCCGAAGCTGGCGGACTGTTGCTGGTGGACTCCGGTGCCTTTATCTACCGGGACCGCCCGAACGACATTCCCTGGGCCAGCATTTATCAGAAGTACGAAACCCTGGCCAAAGCCGCCAGCGCGCCCATCACATTTGTTCTGCCGGACGGCGTGGGCTCGCAGCCCTACACCTACGAGGTGCTGAGCGAATGGGGCAACGCTTTTCTCGAAATGATCCACCGTCACGGCCACCGGGCACTGCTGGTGGTTCAGGGTGGCGACCAGGCCCCTGATGAGTTCGTGACCCGGTGCCTAGCCAAGTTGCGCCACCCGGTAGACGGCCTGGGCATTCCGAGCAAGGCCGCCGCCATGCCGGCCCGGGATCTGGCACGTCTGGCCAATCTGCCGGCGAGCGTACCGCAGCGGGTCCACTTTCTGGGGCTCAGCGCCAACGGCCGCAAGCTGCAGGAGCGCCTGTTGATCCTCAAGGACACCTGGCCGGAAGCGATCGTTTCCTGTGACGCCTGCCTGCATCGCGCCGCAGTGGGTGAAGGTAAGCCAATTACCGCGCATCGCCGCCAGGTTCTGACTGATAGCTGGGACGACACGCTGGCGGACTGGGACGACACCGAAGACGACGACCTGCACGACCAGGCCCTGGACAACCTGCGCGCCCAGATGCCGCACCTGGACGACGACGATTTACAGGCGCTGATGTGCTCCGGCTGGGGCGCCACCGCCATCATGAAACGCAAGGCCCGCCAGCACGAGGCGGACGCCGGGCCCAAGGCCACCACCGAATCCATCTACCGGTTCGCCGTTCGAACCGCGTAACCAAACACAGTTGTCTCCTGTGTGCCCTTTGCCCACCTCCCTTCGGAGCGTGGGCTTTTTTATTGAATCGTCCAAATTTGGACGATCGGCACCGGGAGAAACCGCAAGTGCAGAGCACAACCGGTTGACAAAGCTAGGCGGTACGCCTATCCTTAACGGTAGCTATCGGGGACACCCCCAACACAACCAGGCAAACGCCAACCAGGAGACACCATCATGCTGTCCACGGCTAACGAAATCATGCTTGCGGCCCTGCAGGCCATCACCCCGATCCTGGGCACCTCCGTGCTGTGCCTGCTGATCGCGGCCCTGTTGTTTGCCGCGTATCGAGTGCTGACCATCGTGGCGAACAAGCTTACCCAGCGCCTGATCAACCTCAGTTCACTGCACACCGTTCAAAGCGTGTACCACCAGCACCGGCAGAAACGCATTAAGGACGGCTGGATCTACAGCGTACCCACTGAGACCTTCGCCGACGACCAGGGCAACGTCTGGACCCTGACAGACAGTGGCAACGTGGAGCTCACACCGGTAAAGGATATTCATGACGGCCGGATCAATGGGGCTGGCGAACGGGTACAGGCCTTTCGTCTCACCGGGGTACGTAAACCTAGTGCTCCGGAAACACCGTGCTAATCCAATAATTCCCATGAAGGTCCGTTTAGTGCGCTTCTCTAACGTTACAATGCACTTGCTGCTGCAACATGGGAATTTAGCCCCACGGCATCACGAAAATACACGAGACAGAATTTAGTTTTATTAAACGTGTTTTGTATTTGACAATGGAAAACGCGAATCGATGACTGGGTAATAAAAGTAGGAGTAAGTGTTATGACTATAAAAGCTCAATCGGTGGGATATCCACGCTTGATCGATTATAGGAAGCCTATTCGCTATAGCAGGCAAGCGCTTTGGGTGGGGCTGTTGTGTTATTTGATTTTTCTGTTTGCCCTTTTTGATAACAACCTTCTGCCAGCCTTTTCTGCTCAAACTGCTCTTTGGGTAGCCATTGTTATCAGTGTCGTGCTGGCTTTTGCAGGAATGGCATGGATTTTGGGAAAAGGAATATACGGCGTTTTGTATCAGCCATTGTTCGAATACGGCGAAGCTTTGGAGAGGCTACCGGAAGATACCCTAATTGCGATGGCAGAGCATTATCCTGAATTATCCGAAATGGAGCGTCGTGTTCTTAGTCGGGTTCTGACCTATAAGCATCCAGGGTGGAGTGAGAAAGTTACCGAGAATACTCGATTAGCTTTGTCCTGATCACTGATATTGGAAAACGGAGCATGATAAAAATTGCAGAGTTAATAGATCACCGAATAGCGCATAGCCAGGGGGCAGACCCAACAAGGGATAAAGCAAAAGAGCGGATAATGGGTCACATTGACGCTGTGCAGTCGGCTTTACTGGACGTTTCAAAAAGTGATCATCGAGACGAACAATGGGTGATGAATTCCCTTTCCTCATTAACTCTTGAAGCCACCATGGGTTTGGCGGACAACCCGGCTGTATCACTAGCAACGCGCAGGAAAATTAAACACGACCTGAATGAGTTGCCAGGCTTTGACCCGGACCTCCGACACTGCGAGCAGTCCGATGAAGCTCTCCGGCATTATGGATACGGTACTGTGCTTTTGCACTACGCGCTGGCAAATGGGTGATATTGGAAACCGGCCATGAAAACAAAACAACTGACGAAAGCAGAGCGAGACTGGCTAAATAAGCTGCAAGCTGTTCTCGATGAATGCCCCTCGGATCGATTGGGAGCCTTCACCATCGGCGACCCCAGCATTTATATCTACGACTCCCGATTTGAGAGTGAAATAAACGAGATCATTAATAGTGGGAACACTGATTTTTGTGCAGCGACAGACAAACTCGGCTCAGACCTGTCCGTTTTAAGAATGCCTTTTGCCGTTCATTCGACGGCTGGGTAAAAGACTTCAATAACATTGGATAACCACAGAGGTAACGAATATGGACGACTTTGAAAGCTGGTACGTAATTCTCCAGGACCTGGCGAACCTTCATGGTGAAAACGTGTCGGATCGGGATGCATGGTACGAAGACTTTGAAACTGGAAAGTCGCCCGAAGCGGCTTTCTATGATGAATACCCGGAACACGAAGAGTAATTGGAAGCCGGCGATACCCCGGGCACCAAACACCACCTCACTCAGCCGGCCGGTGAGCACCAAAGCGAACCGGCTTTAGCCAAGGAAGGGCCAAGGCCCGATCGAGGCATTAGGACGCAGTACCAGCCACGCTGCAGTCGGCGCCAAAACACCACGCTAAAAACTCACCCCATAACCACCACCCTCCCCTTTTCAGCCGAATCTCGTGTTATTCTACTAGACATAAACGACAGGTATGCTAGAGTGGACATATATGACCAGTAAGAAACAGACTGAGTTTCATAAGGTAGCCCGGGCCAAGGGCTGGAGACTGGTAGACATTGGGGAGCGCTGGGGTATTGGTGAACGGCAAATGAGCCGGATCGCGAACAACCCCTCAAAGAAAGACCTGGATGCGATCAACGGGCTCCCTTACAAGCAAACATGATTGGAATCCGGATACCCGAGAGGAAAATATGAAGAAGACCTTTAACACGATACTCAAACTGCTCATGCCGATTTTCGCGGTATTCAGTTGCGGAACTCTGATAGTCGGTTTCACGCAGCCAATCGATGCCGTCGAACAGAAAGGTGTGTATCTCGTGGCAACGTTGGCCTTAATGGGGCTGACCTATCTTTGCTGGCGGTGGAGCTCCGAGCCAAAAAACACACTTTGAGAGTCATGGGAATCCGTGGTAACGCACCTGCCTCAGAACAATACTCCGGTGGTACTGGCCATTGAGCCGGTACCAACCTCACAAGGAGTCTTCCTGCGGATTGCAACCAATACCCATGGCGGCAACATCGACACTGAAACAGCCGTAGCGTTCGGATTCGACAACCTCGACAGCCTGTTGATGGCCTCGGCCAACCGCGCCTTTGTGGCAGGCGCAATCTGGGAACTGGCAACCCGACTGGACGATGAATTTGCAGAACCCTTGATCAACGACCCCGCGTGCGAGCTCCCGGCCACCTTGGAGAAACTGGAGGACTCCAACGATTCCGACATGGACGTTGATTTCAGCCGCTATCAGCACGGGCAATATATTTTTGCCGCCATGGGCGCCACCATGGACCCGGTACGCTAATCGAACCTCACTTCGCCGCCTGCGGGCAGCGACAGATGGATGGAGAGACCCACACACGATATTGGCGCCCACCTCTTACGGAGAGTGGGCTTTTTTTGTTTATCGAAAGCATAAAAACGGTTGACAGAGATAGGCGCACCGCCTAGACTTAGCTTAACCGTTAAGGAACACACGCAATCACTGGAGAACACCTATGAGCCACTTTACTCTGACCATCAAAACCGACAACGCCGCTTTTGAAGAGCCAGCCCAGGAAGTCGCCCGTATGCTTCGCGAGCTGGCCGACCGTATTGACCGAGACAGTGAGTTGCCGGACGTGCTGCCACTACGCGATCTGAACGGCAACCGTGTCGGACAAGCCGAAACCGACGGCCACCACGATTAACACACCACACCGAACACCTGCCGGCCTTGCCGGCAGATAACAAAAGGCAGACAGCCGAACAGGAGAATCCCATGACCAACACGAATATCGTCAACCAGATTCTGGCAACCGCGAACGAGGCTTACGAGAACGGGGAATGCCGCATCAACGAAGATCTGCCCAAGGGAGAACGCGGTGACACGCTGGCGGACTTTCTGGCGATTGAACTGCAGGAGGTCACCGAAGGTGAACCTTCTGCGACAGCGGCCATTAGCTCGGCCTACGCGGCTGTAGATAGCGCCATAAGACAACTGACGGACGTGCGCGACAGCCTCGATAACCTGGCGCTGAATCACGCCTCCTAGCAAACCCGGCACCCGGCCTGCCCTCGGGCGGGCCTTTTCACCAGAAGGACACGCCCCATGCCATTCGAACCCAACTGGACCATCCACCCCAGCCTGAACGCCATTGAGCAGGCCCGGGCCAATCTGGACGCGCGTATTGCCGCCGACAAGGCCAACGGAGTACCGCACTTCGACAGCGCCGAAGCGGTGACCGATCCGGCAATCACCGTGTTCCTGGATGCCATGCGCATTGATGGGCTCCCGCCCAAACTGCGGCCGTCTGGCTGCCTGGAAATCGCGGTGTGTCGCCGCTGCCAGGGCTTCTCCCTATTCACCTTTCAGGGACACAACACCGATGCCTTCGACAAGGGCCTGTTCCAGCTTTGCGGGCACTGCGACCTGCCGGCCGATATGCGTACAAGCTGATCCATCACCCTTATGACAACCGTGCCCCTGATGGGGCACACTGACCAAACCCCAATAACAGGAATTAACCTATGCCGAAAAAACACCTGACCGCCCTTGCACTGACAACCGGCATCCTGGCTGCACCCGTAGCATCTGCAACCGACCTGGAAGCCGAGCTGCAAAACTACCTGGACCAGCAAGGCGGGGACGCAACCTGCGTGCTCATTGGCCACGTAGCAATGGGCCTGACAAGCGACATCAACCAACTGGCTGATAAGACCGGCCGGGTTACCGCATCGGATCTGCACGATTACATAGATTCGCAGCGCGCCAAACCACAAGTGCAGCAAGGTATCCAGAAGGGCGTCCAGCAACACCTGGCGAGTAACAACATCGACGGGCTTGCCTCTATAGCAACGGCATTCTATGTCGCCGACTCTGACAGCAAGCTGATGGACGTGATTGTTAACGCAACCGAAAACGGTAGAAACAAGCGCAGCTACCTGGAAGCCGTATTAAACGCTACGACCGTCCCCTGCATGGCGAGCACGCTCATCGACACCCCGCACGGACACCACACCATCAGCGATCTGCAGGCGGGAATCATGGAAAGCTACCGGGATCTCGTAAACCGCTACGGCCAGTGACCGCCCACCTGAGTCCACCCCAACCCACGGAAAGCTCACCAATCGGTGGGCTTTTTTTATGTCGGGTACGCAAAAACAGTTGACAGAGGTAGGCGGAGCGCCTACACTGAGTCATAACAGATCAGGGCATTGCCCAGACGACCCGGCAGACGCCGAACAGGAGACAACCATGATCAGCAACCCGAACGTGACACAAATCGCCCGCAACCCTCAGACCAACAAGGTCCGCTGGCCTGACCTGCTTCCCGCCGAACTGGATCAGATCATCCGCCAGTACGACGATCTGGTGTTGGAGGGCGAAGCCATCACGCCCCAGGAACTGGCCGAACGCATCAAAGGCTGCGCCCGCACAAACCGCGACATTGCCCACGCCAATTTCATCAAACGTTGGGCGTACATGGCCCTGGCCCTGATCATGGACGACAGCGAACTGCCGGAAACTCTGCCCTACGCCGGGGTGGACTACCCGATCGACAGCTACGCCCGGATACTCGGTGACACCGCCATGAACCACATTGTCGCCATGAAACGCCGCCCATCAGGCATGGCGGCATAAACAGACACCATTGCCGGCCGCCCAGGCGGCTGGCAAACACCCGACTTAACCGAGAGGTATCAAAAATGACTAAGGCAAACGACAACACCATGACCGGCCTGAGCGCCAAGGACAAACTGGACCAACTGCACGAGTTTATGCAGCGCCATGAACTGAACCACATTCAGACCCGAAAGCTGCTGGCCATTGCCGAAACCCCCTTCAAGGAGTGGCTGCGGGGAAACGTCGATGTGCCCGATCCAGTGTCTGTTGCCATGACCCTGTATGACGCAGGCGAAATGCCGGCGCCCGAGGTGGTCGCCAATATCGACCGTACCGCCGTGGTCAAAGACATTCGGGACGCGCTGGGTCTGTCTACCCGGGAAATGGCCGAAGCCACCGGCTTTTCGCTGTTCAGCGTCCGTAGCTGGTGCCGCCTCACCAATGCCGCGAACATCAAGCCCGCCAGCCTGATTGCCTTTGCCGGTCGCATGAAGCTCCGCTTTGGGTACGTTTCCCCGTTGATTCCGAGCGAGGCCCCGGTTCCGGCCGACAACGACAAACGTCCGGCCACCCGGGTCTGGAGAGCAGCCAACACACTGAAGGCGCAAAGCCAGACCGCGTTTGAGTATCAGGCGTACGAACTGGGCCTGCCCGTGGATGCCGCCAGCGACGACAATGCAACCTACGCCGACCCGAACACCGAAAGCGCCTGGAAACTTTGGCGCAAGGCCATCGACTGGACCTTGCTTAGCGGTGGCGCGGCCGTGGCCATCCAGCAAGCCACGTAATCCGATCACCCCGCACAGCGGGCTTAACCAGGCACAACGCCGAACAGGAGAACACCATGAAAGTGACTGTGGAAATGGACTGGAACACCGACGAGACCACGCCTCGTGAACACGAAGAGGCTCTGCAGGAAAGCGGTGTCGAGCGGGCCCTGAAGATGATCAATGAGGGCTACACGCAAGGGGAGTTGATCGACAACATCCACATGCTCGATACCGACCCCGAGGACGGCGTTGAATATCGCGGCTGGTGGACGCTCAGCGTGGAACGCGACCCGAAGCCGAACACGCCACCGCGCAGCGCCGGCAAGTAATCGGGAGGCCCCCATGAACAGCAACCAGCGCTACCACCACCTGAACCAACACAACCTGGCGCATTCGCCAGGGCCCCGAGGCCTGCTGCGCTTTCAGCACACCCCCGGCAAGGGCGTCCTGATCGCCCTGCTGGTTCACTACATCGACCTGACGCGCCCGAAAGACGCGGAATCACGCTACGCCTTCGCTCTGGTCGCAACCCTGCCGCCCAGTGCCGAAGAACTGTACCAATGTATCGCCAGCGCCAATATCCGCCAGCACGGGCGCAACGATCACGCCCAACTGGCGGCTGCGCTGGACATGCTGAACATGCCCACCTGCGCCCGCGTGTTTCAGGACACCGAACTCCTGCAGTTGGTCAGCGACCATCTGGCCGGCACGAATTTGGCCGAGCCTATGGCCAAAGTGAGTGCACAGGCACCGGAACTGCGGGACACCAATGACCCGGGGGTTATGGAGAACGCCGACTGGGCCGAACTGAACGCTGCGGCCATCAGGAATATTCACGCCGACGTTGGCATGGCGTCCACAACACCTCATAGAAACTGGCAAGCCGAAGCCTGCTGACCCGCCAGCCCACCAAATTGTCCCGGTGCCACCGATCCTATGCGATTGGTGGTATCGTGGTGTCGTATCACCCACCTGACACCAAAAGGACGCTTCATGGCCAAAGAGAAGATGATCTGGAAAGGCCGGCCGTCACAGGTCGTGAACCTGGGCACCTACCTGTTAATGACCCTGCTCATCTGGCTGGTGTTTCCGCTGTTCATTATGATCTGGAAGTGGCTGGTGGTGCGGAACACACAATATGCCCTGACCACCGAACGTCTGCGAACGCGCCACGGCGTCCTGAACAAGCGCACGGACGACCTGGAACTGTACCGGGTTCGGGATTACCGCGTGGAGCGCCCCTTTTTCCTGCGCCTGTTTGGCCTGGGCAACCTCATCATGGACACCTCCGACACCACGCACCCCACGGTCACCATCCAGGCGATCCCCAACGCCGAAGCACTGAGCAACAAGTTACGCCGCCAGGTGGAACATTGCCGAATGCAGAAGAACGTCCGGGAAGTCGATTTCGCCTGACCGCGACCGCTGAGGGCGGGCTATTGCCCTGCCCCAATCTGTGCAAAAACCGTTGACAGAAGTAGGCGCTACGCCTACACTGAGTCATACCAGATCAGGAAACACCTGACACAACCCGGCAACCGCCACACAGGAGACTCACCATGACAGCATTCAACGACTGGCTCGACACCTTCATCAAGGAAAAGAACATCGACACCGAGCAAAACCTGATTGCAAACGGCCCCAGCGGTGACAACATCATGCCCGTGGAAGTGGTGGTCGAAGCTATCAAAGGCGCACCAGCCCACGAGCAGGACCAGATCAAGGACACGCTGGTAATGATTGACCCGGTGCGCGACAAGCCCCGCCGTTCAGGGCGGGGAAGGATAGCGCGGACGGCGCAGCCGTCCTTGTCTTTGGGTTTCAGTGTGGGGTTTGCTGCTGCTCGATGTACTGGCGCACGATGGAAATCGGCGCGCCGCCGCAGCTTGAAGCGAAATAGGACGGCGACCACAGCACGCCTTTCCAGTAGCGCTTCTGGATGTCGGGCCGTTCCTTCCGCAGCAGGCGACTGGAGACGCCTTTGAGGCTGTTCACGAGCTTGGAGACAGCCACCTTGGGCGGGTATTCCACAAGCAGGTGAACGTGATCGTCCTCGCCGTCCATCTCGATCAGTTGCGCCTCGAAGTCGGCGCAGACCTTGGCGAAGATCGTGCGCAGCCGGTTGATAGCGTCACCATCGAATACCCTGCGGCGATATTTCGCTACAAAGACCAAATGGACATGCATCTTAAAAACGCAGTGTCGTCCATGCCTAATATCGTTGTCGTCGCTCATAGGCCAAATTATAATATCCGCATGCAACGCCTCCAAGCCTTCAAATACGAACTGCGACCAGACGGCCAGCAAGAGCGGCAAATGCGCCGCTTCGCCGGTTCGTGCCGGTTCGTCTACAACAAGGGGCTGGCGTTGCAGAAAGAGCGCTACGAGCGCGGAGAGAAGAAGCTGGGCTACGCCGGGCTGTGCAAGCTGCTCACCGAGTGGCGCAACAGCGCGGAAACGGCTTGGCTGGCCGATGCGCCGGTCCATCCCTTGCAACAGGCGCTCAAGGATTTGGAGCGGGCCTACAGCAACTTCTTCGCCAAGCGGGCCGACTTTCCACGTTTCAAGAAGAAAGGCCAGCGCGACAGCTTCCGCTACCCCGACCCGAAGCAGATCAAGCTCGATCAGGGCAACAGTCGCATCTTCCTGCCCAAGCTGGGATGGCTGCGCTACCGCAATAGTCGCGAGGTGCTGGGTACAGTCAGAAATGTCACCGTGAGCCAGTCTTGCGGCAAGTGGTTCGTAAGCATCCAGACCGAGCGCGAAGTTGAGCAGCCCGTGCCGCAGGCCACCACAGCAGTGGGTATCGACATGGGCGTGATCCGCTTCGCCACACTCTCGGACGGCACGTTCTACGCGCCGCTCAACAGCTTCAAGCGGCATGAAACGGCCCTGCGCAAAGCGCAGCAGGCCATGAGCCGCAAAACCAAATTCAGCAACAACTGGAAGAAGGCGAAAGCCCGAGTCCAGCGCATTCACTCCCGTATCGGCAACGCCCGCCGCGACTTCCTGCACAAGACCTCGACCGCGATCAGCCAAAACCACGCGATGGTGTGTATCGAGGATTTGCAGGTACGGAACATATCAAGGTCAGCGGCAGGTACTACCGAACAACCGGGACGAAACGTTCGGGCCAAGTCCGGCCTGAACAAGTCCATCCTCGATCAAGGCTGGTTCGAGTTCCGCCGCCAACTGGATTACAAGCTGGCGTGGCAAGGCGGCTGGCTGGTTGCAGTGCCGCCACAGAACACGAGCCGTTCCTGTCCGTGCTGCGGCCATGTGTCTGCCGACAACCGGCAGACGCAAGCCCGATTTGCATGTGTGGAATGTGGCTTCGAGGAAAACGCCGATGTGGTCGGCGCGATCAATGTGCTAAGGGCGGGACACGCCCGGTTCGCCTGTGAAGTGAGCGATGCAGTAGGGTCGCCAGCAGCAGGAACCCACCGAAGCGACTCAGGGGCGGCTCAATGCCACCCCTGAGCGCCGCAGGAATCTCCGGCCTTCAGGCCGGGGAGGATGTCAACGATGGCACTGTCCTCACGCTCAACGACACCTCCAGCCCACAACAAGCCGGGTTGATGACGGTGACCGCCAGCATTGACGGACAGGAGCCGGTCACCATTGCCCAACTGAGTACCGACCACCCGGCCGTGCTCGACTTCATCCACTTCTGGCTGGCCACGGTGATGATCGACAACTGCGATTCATGGCCATTCGCCCAACTGATCCGCGATATGGCCGCCCTCAAGGTCAACCAGGATGCCGACTGCCCCCACTTGTTCATCGACTACCGGCGCTCTCGCCACGAAGGCTCAACCCACCTGTATGCCATGCTAAAGGCCACGGACAAGGGCACTGTGACCGACTACAACCCGGATCTGTTTTTCAGGAATCAGGCCTACGCCCTGGCCAGCAATCAGCGGGTAAAAGTGTTCTCGCCGATCTACAACAACCCGATCCTGCCCCGCCGACTGGTTGCCGGAGTGGTCACAACAGCCGGTGACTTTCCAGCCTTCGACCATGACCGCCCGTTTGATACCTTTGATGCCGTCGCTGCCAGCGCCTCGGAGCTGTCCGATCAGCCGATCCAGCGGGCGCAATACACTCCCGGCTATCGCCTGCCTTTCTGATGCGCCACCGCCCCGGTTCTGCCGGGGCAACCCTCCCGTTTCCATCGGCACTTTTTCACAAAATAGGCAAAAACAGCCTTGACCAAAGTAGGCGGTACGCCTATACGTGGTCATAAGAGATCAGGGAACACCTGACAACCAAGAAGGCACATAGCCACACAGGAGACATACCCATGAAAAGAGTTCCTTTCTTCACCGACGACATCACCGTAGTACCGCACACCGTATCCTCGGAACTGGCGCACCTGATCGGCAAGCCGGTCACCCTCAAGCGCATTCAGGAAGAAGTCGGCGCCCAGGGCATCGGCCTGTACGAACTGCCGGGTGGTGACCTGCACGTAACCGTGCGCCCAGCCGGTACCGCCCAGTGCGAACAGCCCTTGTTCGTGGAAGGCCCGGAAGCCATCGAAGCCAACGCGGCCTAACCGACCACAAACGCCGGGGCGCAGGCCCCGGCCACCGAACACCCGAGAACCGGAGATACCCATGACCCAGTTTGCACCAGGCCCCGTTGCCCGCCACCAACAGCGACTCGCCCAGCGCCGGGAGAGCTTCATCAAGCAACTGAATACCACGCCCCCAGTGCCCTGTGATCTGAAGGTCGGCCAGACCGTCTCCTACACCAACGAGTATGGCGTGACCTTCCCCGGCCACACCATTGTCGGGTTTTCTGCCACCGACTCGTTCTACGGCCGCTTCATTCACCTGGACACCGACTGCTACTGGATGCCGAAGCATCCCGCCAGCGTCACCCCCGAATAACCGATACACCACAAGGAGCATCACCATGACCGACAAAACCGACCGCCTGGAACACTTCGACCGCGCCCTGAAAACCCTGTCCGCGCACTTTGCACGGCACGGCAAGCAGGGAACGAAGGCCACCCCCACCCGGACACTGGAATGCGCCTTTGAAACCGATAGCGACTTTTCAGACGCAATGGCCGCCTCGCTGATGCTCAAGGCCGAGACCTCGCCCAACCTGAAAGCCGGACTGGACGGCTGGAAGGTGTTTGAGCAACAAGTCTGGCTGGACGCCGCCAAACGGCACGAAGGCCGAACACTGGCCGAGATTCGCCAGAGCCTTTAACCCTGGACAACCTGATAACGACACACAACGCACACGCAGGAGAACACCATGACCGAAACAACTCATTCCCAGGCAACCACCCCACAAGTCACCACCGACCAGGACCGCTACAGCCACCTGTGCGATGCCGTGGCCGACTTCACCCGCAGACTGGTGGTAGAAGGCACCACCACCTCCGACGACGAAATCGGCGCACTGGAAGGCCTCTTGACCGAGCTTATCCGTGGCGCTGATACCGCCACCCTGGAACGGCTGCTGTCGATCCACCAGCGGGATCTGGCCACTGGCGAATACCCGGAACTGGACAACCCCGAGAAGGGAGAGGATCTGGAACAACGCCAGACAATGGCGTACCAGGCCTTCGGCCTGCTCGAACAGGTCCGCCGCCACGCCGCCAGCCAATAGGCCAACCACCGGGTCGGGAGGCCAACGGCCGACCGGCCCATGCCTGTGAGGGCGCAGCCCGAATCAGCCATATCGGAAAGGGGCGCAGCCCCGCCAAGGGCCAAAGGCCCGCCCCAACCGCAACGCGGTTGCTTCTTCGAATCGGTTGAACACAGGCACAGGCCCGCATACGAAGGGCCTGACAGAACAGAACAGGCGATACCCGGCATTATCACGGCCTGTGGTATCTTTAAGCCTCACATAACCTATAGAACACCGGACCATCACACGGGCACCCGGAAAGCCCACCTGGCGCCAAACCACACAGAATAAGGACTTCCTATGGCTATAACCGTGCTGAAAAACCTTGCCCTAATTGGCTGCATCTTCATCGTCGCGTTTTTTGACGGCCCTATCATCGAAGGGATCACCGAGTTCATCGGCTATGGCCAACTGGCCGAGCTGGTCAATATGAGTCTCTACGTTGGGGCATTCCTGCTGTGCATCCATCTACTGTGCCGGGTGTTCCGTTACGACCTCAAAAGCTGGATTGCAAACCTTTTCGACTTTGACTCGGCTTCAGGCCTAGTGCTGAACGTACTGTGCCTGCTCAGGTTTATATACATGTATGCCACGTTTGATGATACGGTCCTTAACGTGCCTTCCTGGGGGATTGGCCGGGCGATAGTGGCTACAGTAAGCGGTCTGACAGTTAGCGTCTTGGTAACCCTGTTTCTGTTCCGAAATAGCCCATTCTTCGGCACCGACATCGACGATATCCCGGAGATTCTTCTGGCAATGGCTGTCAGGAACGAGGCGGAACGGAAGGCGCAGGAAGCGGCCACCAACCAAGAGCGCAAGGCGCCTCATGCAAGAGACCATGCCAACCAGCCACAGCCAAAGACAGCCCAACAAGTACAAGGTAAAACGGCGCCACCGCAGACATCGAAACTTGGGTGGGCCTGCAAGAAACTCGCGTTAATGGCGGTGGGTTTGCCCTGCTTGCTGTATGCACTGCCCACACTGTCCAGTACAGCCAGGGCGGCATACGGAGTCGGCGACTACACCACCATGCTCACCTATGGTGCTGGCGGGGCCGTCGTGTTCATGTTCAGCGCCTGGCTGTTGAGTGTATTTTTGAACCCTCCGTCGACTCATTCAGAGAATAGAGTCGCGGATTCCGATCACTCTC
>ERZ1673960.69-NODE-69-length-28309-cov-804.248921_pt1 | contig 28309 bp, 21 predicted proteins | sample MGYA00580190_ERZ1673960 | MGnify/ENA primary metagenome ERZ1673960 (study PRJEB41334, sample SAMN05608106) | rock metagenome | biome: terrestrial subsurface; feature: shale formation; material: shale | place: USA: Pennsylvania ...
GTCAGAGTCCTCAGAGGCAAGCAGTAGGTTAAGGAATTAGCCAGACGGGACACTATGGAGCCTTAGCAGCTTGCTTTAGGCAAGCCAGCGCCTGGCATTACGGAACATCCGAATCCAAGGACCATCTTCCTGCCAGCCACTTGGGCGCCAGGAGTGCTGGACAGCCCGGAACACCCGCTCGGGATGCGGCATCATGATCGTTACCCGACCATCGCGGCTGGTCACCCCGGTAACACCCATCTCCGACCCATTAGGGTTATAGGGGTAACGGGTGGTGGCATTGCCCCGGTTATCCACGTACTGCAGCGCCACCAGCCCCTCGTCCTTCAGGGCCTGGGCCGAACTGCCTGCCGGCAGCTCGATACGGCCTTCACCATGGGCAACCGCGATGGGCATGCGCGAGCCGGCCATACCGTCCATAAACGCGGACTCCGAAGCCTGCACTTCGACCATGGCAAAACGTGCCTCAAACTGCTCTGACTGGTTACGGACAAAGCGCGGCCAGCCTTCACTGCCCGGAATCAGTTCGTGCAGGTTCGACAGCATCTGACAGCCGTTGCAAACGCCGAGGGCCAGCGTGTCCTGACGATTGAAGAAACTGGAGAACTGGTCCCGAACCCGATCGTTAAACAGGATGGACTTCGCCCAGCCTTCACCAGCGCCGAGAACGTCACCGTAGGAGAAACCACCACAAGCCACCAGGCTCTGGAATTTCTCCAGAGTGATGCGCCCCGAAAGCAGATCACTCATGTGCACGTCGACGGCCTCAAAGCCAGCACGGTCGAAGGCTGCGGCCATTTCCACCTGGCCGTTCACGCCCTGCTCTCGCAATACTGCCACCTTCGGGCGAGCCCCCGTATTGATAAACGGTGCTGCCACGTCCTCGTTGATATCGAACGTCAACTCGGCGCTCAGACCCGGATCTTCGGCATCCAGCAGATTGTCGAACTCTTCCTGGGCGCAGTCAGCGTTGTCCCGCAGCGACTGGATACGATAGCTGGTTTCGGCCCACAGCCGCTGCAGCTCCGCCCGCGGCTCATCCACCACGGTGTCGGGACCAAAGGTCAAACGCATGCGATCTTTGTCGTTCAGGGTACCAATCACACTGGTGTGATCACCCAGCCCAGCACCAGAGAACTGCTGCAATACAAACTCGGTATCTTCCCGACGAACCTGGATGACGGCGCCCAATTCTTCATTAAAGAGTTCACGGGCAAACTGGGAAGCATCTTCGGCCAGACCATCGAGCTTCACATCGACACCGGTATGGCCGGCAAACGCCATCTCTGCCAGGGTCACGAACAGACCACCATCGGAACGATCGTGGTAAGCCAGCAGCTTGCTATCCGAGTTCAGGCCCTGAATCACCGCGAAAAACGCCTTGATGTCTTCCGGGTTATCCAGATCAGGAGCCACTGCCCCCATCTGTTTATAGACCTGCGCAAGAGCCGAGCCACCCAGACGGTTCTGGCCAGCGGCCAGGTCAACCAGAATCAAGTCGGTTTCACCGGCATCCGTGCGCAGCTGTGGCGTCAGCGTACGGGCCACGTCCGTTACCGGAGCAAAGCCGCTGACGATCAGCGACAGCGGAGAGGTGACACTCTTCTGCTCGCCATTGTCTTCCTCCCAGGCCGTCTTCATCGACATGGAATCCTTACCTACCGGGATCGTGATGCCCAGCTCCGGACACAGCTCCATGCCCACTGCACGCACGGTCTCGTAGAGGTTCTCGTCCTCACCGGGATGGCCGGCTGCAGCCATCCAGTTCGCCGACAGGCGGATATCGGACAGTTTGCCAATCGGCGCGGCAGCCAGGTTGGTAATAACCTCGCCCACCGACATGCGACCCGAAGCCGGCGCATCCAACACCGCGACCGGGGTGCGCTCGCCCATGGCCATCGCCTCACCGGAATTCACATCAAACGAGGCTGCGGTAACCGCCACATCGGCCACCGGCACCTGCCAGGGACCAACCATCTGATCGCGAGCAACCAGACCGGTAATCGTGCGGTCACCAATGGTGATCAGGAAGTTCTTGGAGCCAACCGACGGCAAACGCAGCACACGGCGGATGGCTTCGTGGATATCGATCTTCGTAGAATCGAAAATCGGTTTGGTGAACGATTCCCGGGTGACGCTGCGGTGCATTCTCGGCGGTTTGCCGAACAACACATCCATCGGCAGGTCTACTGGCTTATCGTCAAAGTAGGAATCACTCAGCTCCAGGTGATGAGCCTCGGTGGCTTCCCCGACCACGGCATAGGGGCAACGCTCCCGGCGGCACAGGGCATCGAACTGATCCAGATTTTCCGGCGCCACCGCCATTACGTAGCGTTCCTGGGATTCGTTACACCAGATTTCCAGCGGTGACATACCCGGCTCGTCACTCGGGATATCCCGCAGCTCGAACTTGCCCCCACGGCCACCGTCTTTGACCAGTTCCGGCATGGCATTGGACAGACCGCCGGCGCCCACGTCATGAATGAAGCAGATCGGGTTGTCCGCGCCCATCTGCCAGCAGCGATCAATCACTTCCTGGCAACGGCGCTCCATTTCCGGGTTGCCCCGTTGCACAGAGGCGAAATCCAGATTTTCATGGCTGGAACCGGAGTCCATGGAGGAAGCGGCGCCGCCACCCAGACCGATAAGCATGGACGGCCCACCCAATACAATCAGCTTGGCGCCTTCAGGAATGTGCCCCTTCTCAACGTGTTGCTCGCTGATGTTGCCCAGGCCACCGGCAATCATGATGGGCTTGTGGTAACCACGCACCTCTTCACCGGCCACGCCCGGGGCGAGGGCCTCAAAGGTTCGGAAGTAACCGGCCAGGTTCGGGCGACCAAATTCGTTGTTGAACGCTGCACCACCAATCGGCCCTTCAATCATGATATCGAGGGGCGAAGCGATGCGTTCTGGCCGACCGTAATCCTCTTCCCAGGGCTGGGCGTCGTCCGGCAGGTTCAGGTTGGAAACGGTAAAACCGGTCAGCCCCGCCTTGGGCTTTGAGCCACGTCCGGTTGCGCCTTCGTCACGAATTTCACCACCGGCACCCGTCGCGGAGCCGGAAAACGGTGAAATAGCCGTCGGGTGGTTGTGGGTTTCCACCTTCATCAGGATATGGATGGGCTCTTTGTTGTAACCGTAGGCGCCGGTCTTGGAGTCCGGGTAGAACCGCCCGGCTTCGCTACCAACGATTACAGAGGCATTGTCCTTGTAGGCCGACAACACCCCTTCACTGTTCATCTCATAGGTGTTGCGAATCATCGCAAACAGGGATTTTTCCTGGGCCTCGCCATCGATATCCCAGCTGGCGTTAAAGATCTTGTGGCGACAATGCTCCGAGTTCGCCTGGGCGAACATCATCAGTTCGACATCGGTCGGATCGCGCTCAAGCGCCGTAAAGGACTCCACCAGGTAATCGATTTCGTCGTCGGCCAGCGCCAGCCCGAGGGAGGCGTTAGCCTCAACCAGGGCTCCACGGCCGCCGGCCAATACCGGCACACGGCCCAACTGGCGAGGCTCTTCGTCACTGAACAGCAGCTCCGCTCCACCCATTTCGTGGAACACCTTCTCGGTCATCCGGTCGTGCAGGAGAGCCGCAATTTTTTCACGCTGTTCCAGGCCCAGCTTTTTGCGGGCACGTACATAAAAAGCCACGCCCCGCTCGATCCGGCGAATCTGACGCAGGCCGCAGTTCCGGGCAATGTCCGTTGCCTTGCTGGACCAGGGAGACAATGTGCCCGGCCTTGGCACCACCAGGAACAACACACCGTCGGGCTCTTCAACCTCAACACTGGGCCCGTAGGTCAGCAGTCGGTCCAGAACCGCCTGCTCGGCATCTGAAAGCTCGAATTCAAGATCGGCGAAGTGCATGAATTCGGCATACACATGTTCGACATCCGGAACGATTTCCTGGATGCGGGAATGCAGCTTACGGGAACGGAAAGGCGAGAGCGCGGGCGCGCCGCGAAGTTCAAGCATGATATCAACCTGTATCGCGCGAATCGGGAGACGTCTGAAAGCCGGCAATGATACCCGAAAGAAGTCGCGGGATACAGCAGCCAGCCAGACCGGCGACCGGTAATTTTGTTATGCTTATGATAACGACGGATGGCTCGGAGGAGCATGAGTTTGTCACGGATCCTGAACAACTTGAAAAGCTGCGGCCTTGCCCTGTCAGCGGTGGTATTGGCCGCGCTGGTCCTCGCCGGCTGTTCGCGGCCCAGCACGCTTCAGGAGATACGCAACGAAGGCGTTTTACACGTTATCGTACGGGAAGCGCCATCACTGTATTACCAGCAACGCGGCGCACCCACAGGCTACGACTACCAGCTCGCCCGTCACCTGGCAGATCGGCTGGGGGTGGAACTGCGAGTCCGGGTTGCTGAAAACAATTCCGAGATTCTCTCCGTCCTGACCAACAACTACGCCCACATTGGCATCGCTGGCCTGGCGAACCACCCGGATCTTGAAAATCAATTCCAGACACTGCCTACCGGCATCCAGGCGCAGTCGGTGATTGTGTACCACCGGGATGCAGAGCCTGCTAAAAGCTACCCCGACCTTTCCGGCAAGACCGTCCACATCTTGCCCGACAGCAGTCACAAACGCCTGCTGCAGCAATCGACCAACGCCGAGCCGCCCGAGGTTAGTGTCCATGAAGGCCTGGATGCCGCAGGCCTGCTGGCCCGGGTGGAACAGGGAGAATTCACCTATGCCGCCATTGCCTCCAATGAACTGGAACTGAACCAGGTGTTTTACCCCAATGTTCAGCGGGGCTTCAGCCTGAATGCACCGAAGGACCTGGTCTGGTTATTTCCAAAGGAACAGGATCAAACGCTGATCAATGAAGTGCGGGATTTTCTCAAATCAACGCGTGACAGCGGGCTGATGGCTCAACTTAGAGAACGCTTCTACGGACACCTGAAGCAGTTGAACTACGTCGGCGCCCTGACCTTTATGCGGCACGTAAAAAAACGCCTCCCGAACTACGAGCCACTATTTAAGGAACACGCCAAGGAAACCGGCTTTGATTGGCGCCTGCTTGCCGCCATTGGCTACCAGGAGTCCCATTGGCGCCCCCGTGCGGTCTCGCCCACCGGCGTCAAGGGCCTGATGATGCTGACCCTCTCGACCGCCAGCTACGTGGGGATCGACAACCGGCTGGACCCGGAACAAAGCATTGCCGGTGGTGCCCGGTATTTCAGGGCCGTGCATAACAAAATTCCGGACCGCATTCCCGAGCCGGACCGCACCTGGTTCGCCCTGGCTTCCTATAATGTCGGCTTTGGCCACCTGGAAGATGCCCGCAGGCTGACCGAAGGCGCCGGACAAGATCCGGACCGGTGGATGGACGTGAAAGAATTTCTGCCGAAGCTGGCCCAGAAAGAATGGTATTCCAGAACCCGCTTTGGCTATGCCCGCGGGCACGAGCCTGTGCTCTATGTACAGAACATTCGCCGGTACCTGGACTTTCTTGTGCGTCTGACCGAGCCCAGCATCCAGGCCAACACGGGCTTTGAAGATCAGATCGTGTGGCTGGAACCCGCCGAGAAAAAAGTACCTGAAATAGAAAGCCCGACGGTCACCGAGTCAAACCGGGCTGAGCTGCCGCCGGAGATGGGACTGATTCCTCCGACGCTTTGAGCAGGCTCACCGGACACTCAAAATGATAAGGGGCTAAAACGACAGTTCATCCAGATCCGTCACCCCCAGCGCTTTTTCCACCTGGGAGGAAGAAAAGCCGCGCCGGGCAAGAAACCGGGCCTGGCGCAGCTTTTCCGCCAGATCATCATTCACCGGGGCGAGGCCAAACCGCCGCTCCCGCAAACGGGCCGCCAGTTCGCTCCAATACTCTTCCGACACTTCGTTCAGACACTCGGGGCTCTGGTGCACGCCCCGCTGCTGAAGCTCTGCCAGGATCCGCACCGGCCCGTAACTCATATCCATCCGCTGGCGGGTAAATACTTCGGCAAAACGCTGATCATCCAGCCAACCCTCCGCCTCGTATTCATCCAACACCGCATCAATGACATCGGGTTCTATCTTGCGCTGCCGTAATTTCAGCCATAATTCCTGGCGACTGTGTTCGCGCCGCGCCAACAAACGCAGGGCTACCGAGCGCGCTCTGGTTTCAGGATCCTGCTGTTTTTCGTCTTTCACGGTAAACCCCTTTCCGCACACGCGTGCAAAACGCTAGACTAGCGCCCGATTCTTTATACTACCCGGCACATTCCCGTGCCGATGCCCGGTGGCGCATTACTTTGCCGCCCCCGCAGACTGGTTTCAATGCCGAAGGATATTATATGGCCGCGTTTATTCAGAAACTGTTCAAAACCCGCAAGGCAACCCCAATCAAGAAAATTGCCAGGCCGGAAAAGCAGGAAGCCAGCCAGCCGCCCGCAGAGGATGAACGGAAAGCGTTACTGAAAGAACAGGAAGGCCAGTTATCCAACAACCCTGAACAGACCGTGCTGGCAACCCTGGCCATCGACGGAGCAACCGCAGCCATCCGTCTCCAGGCCGCCCGGGGCCTTCACGAGGAAACCTACCTGCAACAGGTACAGAAGCAGGCGAAAGGACGAGATAAAGGTGTCTACCAGTTGGTAAAACAGGCCCTCCAGAGTCTTCGGGAGCAACAACACGAAGCGCAGGCCACGCAGGAAACCATCGCCGGCCTGATTCAACAGGCGAAAGAACAGGCCGCCAGTGAAGACACCAAGCTGTACCAGGCAAGGCTGGACTCACTGCTTGATCAGTGGCGCTCGATCGAAGCACAAGCCTCCACCGAACAGGTGCAGGCTTTCCTGGAAGCCGTGCACCAGTGCCGCGAACGGCAAACCCAAATTGAACAGGCACAGCAGGAAGAACAACGTCACCAGGAGCAGGCCCGCGAGCGCCAGGAAACACTCAACCTGCTCGCAGAAACCCTGACCGAACTCACCACACCCAACGCCCAGCCGCCCTCGGCCTCTGCCCTCGACGCCCTGCAAAAAACCCAGGAAAACCGTTGGCTTGAGGCAACCCGGGACACCAACGTCAGCAAGCAGGAGCAGAAAGCCTACGAGCAGAGCATGCTGGCGTTGCGCAACTTCCTGGGCGCGGTTCGCCGACTCGACCAGGCCCGCGAGGCACTCGAAAAGTTGGGGCCAGTGGAGACAGCCAGCGATGAGCAGACCGATGCTGCTCGGCAATTGCTGCAGGACATTGCCTGGCCCAACGATTTCCCACTGCCCGCTGAGCTGCTGACACTCAAAAAGCAGGCCGGCAAGGCCAAAAGTGCTCCGGTCGAGACTGGCGACACCGAACGCCAGAAGCGCCTGAACGAGGCTCTGAAGACCACATTTACCCAACTCGAAGCGGCACTGGAATCGAAACTCTACAAAGAGTCCAAGCAACTGTTGAAAACCGCGCAGAACCAGTTCCAGAAACTGGATGGCAACCACCGCAAAAAGCTGCAGGCACGCATGCACCTGCTGGCCGGCCAGTTCCGTGAGCTGAGTGACTGGCAAGGTTTCGCCACCCAGCCCAAACAGATCTCCCTGTGTGAACAAATGGAATACCTGGCCGACCAACCGATGGATCCGGAAGCCAAGGCCGAACGGATCAAGGAACTGCAGAATGAATGGCGCGAGCTAGGCGGCTCCTCGGACCGGGCACTATGGACCCGCTTCAAGACCGCATCGGACCAGGCGTACGAGCCCTGCAAGGCCTACTTTGAAGCAAAGTCCGACCTGAAGCAGGCCAACCTCGAGAAACGCCAGGCTATTTGTGGGGACCTGGCCCTGTTCCTGGAAAAGGCAGACTGGTCAATCATCGACTGGAAGACCGCCGAGCGGATTCACCAGACGGCCCGGCAGGAATGGAAGGAAGCCTGGCCGGTGGATTTCCGAGACAACCGGCAAGTACAAAAGCGCTTCGACAGCCTGTTGAAACAGGTCGAAAGCCCGCTCGACGAAGAACGGAAAAACAACGAAGCCATCAAGCAACAAATCGTTGAGAGGGCCGAAGCACTGATAGACCATGAGCCGCTGCAGGAAGCCATGGATCAAGCCAAAGCCCTGCAGGGTGAATGGCAGGCCGTGGGAATTACCCGTCACCGGGAAGATCGCAAACTGTGGAAAGCCTTCCGCCGGGCCTGCGATGAAATCTTCGCGCGTCGCGACGCCCACCGTTCTGCCCGACAGGAAGAAACTGAGCAGGCGGATCAGCAGGCCCGAAACATTCTTGCCGAGCTTGTCGATATCAACGCATCGTCCGATGAAGAACGCCTGGATCAGGCCCGCGCCACCCTGAATCAGCTCAACGGCCAACCGCTTTCCAAGGACATCAGGAGCCAGGTTCAGGAGCTCCGCAAGCACCTGGCCAACCTTAAGAAAGCAAGACAGCTTCACGAGCAGGTGGATAACTGGAAAGCCCTGATTGCCGACCGAATCCGCGCTCCACTGGCCAGCGACCGTATCCCCGAACACTGGCCCAAGCTGGCCGGTGCCTCCGACGAACAGAACAACCAGGATTTGGTCATCCGTACGGAGATCCTCACCGGCGCTCCCAGCCCCGAGGCTCACCAGCCTCGCCGCATGGAGATCCAGGTCCAGCGCCTGGCCGACGGTCTTGGCGGAGGTGAACACGTTGCCAGCAGCCCCGAGGCCATCGAACAACTGATTGCCCGTTGGTGCCTCCAAGTCGATGATGACGGCATTACCGCACAGGACGCGGAACGCCTGAACGCGGCACTGGATGCCTTCCTCAAACCGGAGTAATCCACGCCGTTCGATGGACAGATTGTCACAAACCGCCAGCCCCCGTTTGTAGTCACGGGGTTGGCGGTTGCCTACAATGAACGGATCAGCTACAGGTTCGAAAACGCTCTGTTGGCACGAACCTGCCCTGTTGCCCAGCTCGTCAGGATTGCTTTATGACCATTGCGCAAACGCTCATGAACCGTTACGCCCGCCGCCCTGTTGGTAAAACAACCGGATTCTGCTCGGCCATTGCCCTGGCCCTGCTCATGCCGGGGTTATCCGGGGTACAGGCAAACATTGAAACACCCGCGGAATATGAGCCGGTCATGCCGACCGTCGAACAGGCGCGCGCCAACATCCTGATTGCCCGACAGCTTCAATTCACTCACTTTCGCAATCTGAGTGTCAGCGATGAGCTCTCCGGTGATGTCTTTGAATCTTATCTGGATTACCTCGACGGCCAGCGCATCTACCTGACGCAAAAAGACATCGACGCCTTGTCCGACATCCGTAACGTACTGGGCTCAGCGCTGCGAACCGGCCAGCTGCGCCCGGCTTTCCAGGTTTACAACCTGGTACAGCAGCGCGTTATCGAGCGGCTGCAGTTCGCCCTTGACCTGATCAACAATGGCATTGGCGAACTCGACTTCAGCACTGACGAGAAAATCCGTGTTGATCGCTCTGAAACAGCGTGGGAAGCGAACGAGGCGGCCCTGGACGAGCTCTGGACCAAGCGCATCAAAAATGCCGTGCTGTCCCAGCGCCTGAACGGCGCCGACGACGAGGCTATTGAAGATAACCTGCGCCGACGCTACGAAGGCCAGCTCAAACGCGCTTACCAGGCCCGCAGCGAAGATGCCTTCCAGGCGTACATGAATGCTTTCACCAGCATGTGGGATCCGCACACCTCGTATTTCTCACCACGCACCTCAGAGAACTTCAACATCAACATGAGCCTTTCCCTGGAAGGTATTGGTGCGGTGCTCCAGTCAGATAACGAGTACACCAAAGTGGTTCGCCTGGTGCCAGGCGGCCCGGCCGCCAAACAGGGGCAGTTGCAACCGGCAGACCGCATCGTCTCCGTGGCCCAGGAAGATGAAAAACCCGTCAACGTGATCGGTTGGCGCCTGGATGAAGTGGTAGACCTCATTCGCGGCCCACGGGACTCAAAAGTGACCCTGGAAGTGATTCCGGCCAGCGCCAGCGATGAAACCCTGACCCGCACCATCGTCATCAAACGGGACGAGGTGAAGCTCGAAGAACAGAGCGCCAGCAAGGATATTATCGAACTTGAACGCCAGGGTGAGGACTACACCATCGGCGTCATCACTATCCCCACCTTCTACGCCGATTTTCAGGCCATGCAGGCGGGCGATCCCAACTACAAAAGCACCACCCGCGACGTTCGGCGATTGATCAATGAACTGAAGGATACGGGTGTTGATGGCATTGTCATGGACCTCCGCAACAATGGCGGCGGTGCCCTGCACGAAGCCAATGACCTGGTGGGCCTGTTCATCGACCAGGGGCCGACCGTGCAGATCCGCAACGCCAATAACGAGGTGCAGGTTCTTACCGACCAGGACCCCTCAGTGGCCTACGACGGCCCACTGGTGGTACTGGTAAACCGGATGAGCGCGTCTGCTTCGGAGATCTTTGCCGGTGCTATCCAGGATTACGGACGGGGCCTCGTGGTTGGCTCCCAGACCTTCGGCAAAGGCACCGTACAGGCGGTAAGGCCACTCAACCATGGTCAGTTGAAGATCACCCAGTCCAAGTTTTACCGGGTATCCGGCGGCTCTACCCAGCACAAGGGCGTCATCCCGGATATCGAGATACCCTCCCGCGTGGACAAAACCCGCATTGGCGAAGATGCGCTTGATCATGCCCTACCCTGGGACCAGATCGATGCCGTACCGCACACACGCTACTTCGACTTCAGCGGCGTTATTGACCAGCTGCGGAAAAATCACGACAACCGCTTTGCCACCAACCCGGAATTCCAGCTGCTGCAAAAGGAAATCGAATTCCTGGAGAAACAACGGGGCATTGATTACGTCACCCTGAACGCGGATCAACGCAAGAATCGTCACAACGAAATTGAACAGACCCGGCTGACGATTGCCAATACCCGCAGGGAGCTTCAGGGAGAAGAGCCGTTCGAAACACTGGACCAACTGGAAGATTGGCGGGATCAGCAGGCAGCCGATCCCGACAGTACAGATGAGGAACTGGATTTCGTCATTCGGGAAGGGGGCCACATCATGGCGGACCTGCTCAAGATGGACCAGAACATGGCATCCATCCTTGGCTCTTCACAGTTCGCAGTACAGACCAGCGCCCAGTAAACCTATCCAACCGGACTCAATGAGAGCCGCCGAGCGGGAATAACCCGTTCGGCGGTCACAATCCTCCGACCTTTACCCGAAAAGCGCGTTCATCCCGGTAATGTTCGGGTTATGCACAGCACCCTTTTCAGTCACAATGGCATCAATAAGACTGGCGGGCGTCACATCAAATACCGGATTGAACACCTGGATGCCCGCAGGCGCCAGCTGCCTGCCCCCGATTTCCCTGACTTCCGCGCCGTCCCGTTCCTCAATGGGAATATCCCTGCCTTCGGCCAGCGCCATGTCCACGGTGCTGGAGGGTGCGACAACCATGAACTTCACCTTGTGGTGCCGTGCCAACACCGCCAGGCTGTAAGTGCCTATCTTATTGGCCACATCGCCATTGGCCGTGATCCGGTCGGCACCGACCACCACCCACTTCACCTTGCCTGAGGCCAGGATCGAGGCTGCGGCACCATCGGCATTCAGAGTCACCGGAATATTATCCCGCGCCAGTTCCCAGGCCGTCAGCCGGCTACCCTGCAACCATGGCCGGGTTTCATCGGCGTACACCCGGTCCAGCAACTGCTTCTCATGCAGGCGGCGAATCACGCCCAGGGCAGTGCCGTAACCACCAGTGGCCAGAGCCCCGGTATTGCAGTGCGTCAAAACCGATATGGGGCTTTCAGGCTCCATAACGTCCAGGGCATAATCTGCCATGGCCTGGTTGCCCGCTACGTCTTCCTCGTGGATTCGTCGCGCTTCGGCGTCCAGTCGTTCCAGAGCCTCTGCCAGGGAGTGACAGCCATGGAAAACCGTTTCCATGCGTTCCAGAGCCCAGAACAGGTTAACGGCGGTCGGTCGGGACGCCGCAAGACCACGGATGGCCTGTTTGATTTCCGCCTGCCAGTCGCCACCGCCGGCATAACGGGCGGCCAACACCACGCCGTAGGCGGCGGTGATACCAATGGCCGGCGCGCCGCGCACCACCATGTCGGTGATACACTGGGCCACCTCTGACGCCCTCTGTGTGGTCAACCACTTTTCCTCACCCGGCAACAGGCGCTGGTCCAACAATTCCAGCCGATCACCATGCCAACGCATGGCCACGGCCTGGCCGTTGAGGTCATTCGCGGTCGATACCATAGACAACATCCTCTCGCTCAACATAAAAAAAGCAGTATACCGTCATCCCAACAGATTACCCGCCTCTTATATAAGGGGTAGTCCTACCTACACGGCGCTGGTTATACTTTCCGACTCAACTTCCCGGCGCAGCCCCTTGCGCACCAACCCAAGGCAGCTCAATGACGGCAGACACCATCACCGCAGCCGACACCCGAATCAACGCCCGCTGGCTGATCCCCATGGCACCCGTTGGCCAGGTGCTCGAACACCAGGCAGTCATTCTGCGGGGCACCCGCATTCTCGATGTTCTGCCCCAGGACAAGGCGGATCATCAGTACCGCACCCGGGAAACCCTGGACCTGAATCAGCATGTGGTCATGCCCGGCCTGATCAACCTGCACGGGCACACCGCCATGTCCCTGTTCCGGGGGTTGGCCGACGACCTACCCCTGATGACCTGGCTGAACGACCACATCTGGCCAGCCGAGGGCAGGTTCGTCAGCGAAGGCTTTGTGGCCGATGGCAGTCGACTGGCTATGGCGGAGATGCTGCGCACCGGCACCACCACCTTCTCCGACATGTACTTTTTCCCCGAGGTGACTGCCCAGGTAGCCCACGATGTTGGCATGCGTGCCCAGATCTGCTTCCCGCTGCTGGACACACCCACCGTCTGGGGTTCCGGTCCCGAAGAATACCTGAGCAAGGGCGCCGCATTGATTGAACAATGGCAAGGCGATGATTATATCGTGCCGGCCATTGGCCCCCACGCTCCCTACACCGTCTCTGATGGCCCACTGGCGGCTGCCCTGGCGTTGTCGCAGGAAACCGGTGCGCCATTACAGATTCACCTGCACGAAACCGCCTTTGAAGTGCAGGAAGCCCTGAAGGCAACCGGTAAGCGCCCAGTGGCCCGTATGGCGGATCTGGGCATCCTGAACAGCAACAGCCAGTGCGTACACATGACCCAGGTCGACGATGCTGACCTGGAACAGGTGGCCCGCAGCGGCACTCATGTGGTTCACTGCCCCGAGTCCAACCTTAAGCTCGCCAGCGGTTTCTGCCCCGCGCACCGGCTCATGGAACACGGAGTCAATCTCACCATTGGCACCGATGGCGCCGCCAGCAATAATGACCTGGACCTGTTCGGGGAAATGAAAACTGCCGCGATGGTTGCCAAGGCCGTGGCTCAGGATGCGTCCGCGCTGTCTGCCCACCAGACACTGGCCATGGCCACCATCAACGGCGCCCGGGCGCTGGGGCTGGAGCACGAACTGGGCTCACTGGTGCCTGGCAAGCTGGCCGATGTTATTGCGGTCGATCTCAGTGATCCATTCCTCCAGCCGGTGTATGATCCCGCCTCCCACCTGGTGTACAGCAATCATGGGCGGGCCGTAAGCCACAGCTGGATTAACGGCGTACCACAATTACAGGAGGGTCGCCTGACCCGCATCGACATGCCGGACCTGACGCTTCGGGTCAGCCAGTGGCGCAAACAGATTCTCAGTTAACCGTTATCAGGGGTAACCCATGAACAACCAGAACATCGATCACGACGAGATCGCCAAGTTTGAAGCCCTGGCCAGCCGCTGGTGGGACCCGACCAGCGAGTTCAAGCCCCTGCACGACATAAACCCGTTGCGCCTCAACTATATCGATGAACGGATTTCACTGGCTGGCAAGCGTGTTGTCGACGTTGGTTGCGGCGGCGGCTTGCTGTCCGAAGGCATGGCGCTGCGGGGCGCGCACGTCACTGGCATCGATATGGGCGAAGCCCCGTTGTCGGTCGCCAAGCTCCACAGTCTGGACTCCGGCGTGGATGTCACCTACCGCCGGATTACCGTGGAAGAGCTGGCGCGGGACCCGGAGCACGCAGGGCAATATGACGCCGTCACCTGCCTGGAAATGCTGGAGCATGTGCCCGATCCGGGCTCCGTCATCAGCGCCTGCGCCGCCCTTCTGCGCCCCGGCGGGCATCTGTTTGTGTCCACCATCAACCGGAATCCGAAGTCCTTCCTGTTTGCGATTGTGGGTGCAGAGTACGTCATGAAAATGCTCCCCAAGGGCACCCACGAATGGAAAAAATTCATCCGGCCATCGGAAATGTCCGACTACCTGCGCCACGCCGGCCTGGAAGTCCGGGAACTGACCGGCATGAGCTACAACCCGGTTACCAAAGTGTACAAGCTGGGCCGGGATGTTGATGTCAATTACCTGATGCACGCCCAGGATGCCCGTGAAAGCTGAGCAGGCACCGGCCGCTGTCCTGTTTGACCTGGACGGCACGCTGATCGACACGGCGCCGGATTTCATCCGGTGCCTGAATCTCCTGCGCGAACAACATGGCCTGGCCCCTTTGCCTCCGGAACAGATCCGGCGTTCAGTCTCCAACGGCGCCCGCGCCATGATTCGCGTTGGCTTTGGACTGGAGCCGGATCACGACGCCTATCCCGAAAAACACGCCGCGTTCCTGGATTTGTACGAGGCTGGTGTTGCAGAGGAAACCACGCTGTTCGAAGGCATGGATGAAGTGCTGCAAGCGCTGGAAGCCAGGGGCATCCCCTGGGGCATTGTCACCAACAAGCCGGCCCGTTTCGCAGAACCCCTGATAGTGGCCCTTGGGCTCGCCCAACGTTGCTCTGCCCTCGTGTGCCCGGACCACGTCACCGAACGCAAGCCGCATCCGGAATCACTGCATCTCGCCTGCCAGCAGATTCAGGTCGAGCCGATAAAATCTGTCTATGTCGGTGATCACCAACGCGACATTGAAGCCGGCAGAAACGCCGGCATGCGCACCATTGCCGTGCGCTACGGCTATATCGAAGACCCCGAGAGCATCGAACTCTGGCAAGCCGATATCATTGCCGACACCGTCAACGACCTGGCAAAGCTGTTACAATAGGCGGAATTTAATTTCCCCACCGGCCGCACCCGGCCGGGTCGCCTGAACACGGAGACAGGTTATGCACGATTACCAGGCACCTGCCGATCTTCTCAAAGACCGTATCATCATGGTCACCGGCGCCGGCAGCGGTATTGGCCGGGCGGCTGCCATGGCCTACGCCTCCCATGGCGCCACGGTAATCCTGGTGGGCCGCACCGTGGAACGCCTGGAAGATATCTACGACGAAATTGAAGCCGCCGGCTACCCCCAACCGGCCATTGTGCCCATGAATTTTGAAGGGGCCGCGGTCAAGGAATACGAAGAGCTGGCCATGACCATCGAAGACAATTTCGGTCGTCTGGATGGCCTGCTGCACAACGCCGGCATGCTTGGTGACCGCAGCCCGGTGGAACTCTACGACCCGGCAACCTGGAACCGTGTCATGCAGGTGAACGCCACTGCTCCATTCCTGCTGAGCCGGGCCATGATTCCGCTGCTGCGCAAGTCCACCGATGCCTCAATGATCTTTACCTCTTCCGGTGTGGGCCGACAGGCCCGGGCCTACTGGGGAGCCTATGCCGTGTCCAAGTTTGCCATCGAGGGCCTGACCCAATTGCTGGCTGACGAGCTGGACGACGAACGCCACAACATTCGCGTCAACAGCCTGAACCCGGGCGCAACCCGCACCGGCATGCGGATGCTGGCCTACCCGGCGGAAGACCCCAACAAGAACCCGAAACCAGAGGCTCTGATGCCGGTCTACCTGTACCTGATGGGTAAGGATAGCCGGGGCGTCAATGGCCAACAGATCGACGCGCAACCGAAAAAGTAATGGAATTGCTGTTCTATACCACCGCCCAATGCCACCTCTGCGAACTGGCCGAGTCTCTGCTGGTACAGACACCCATGCCAGAGCCCATTCCCGTGGATGTGGTGGACATCGCCCAGTCTGAAGAGCTGGTGGAACGTTATGGCACCCGCATCCCTGTGTTGCGGCGTAACGACACCGGCGCGGAGCTGGACTGGCCGTTTACCAAAGACCAGTTACTGACGTTTCTGCAATGAGGAACCGCCACCAATGCTGATGATCATCTCCCCAGCCAAGACGCTGGATTACGAAAGCCCGTTGGCAACGGAAACCCATACCCAACCGGATTTCCTGGACGACGCCTGTGAACTGGTCGACCAGCTCAAGGAACTGGAGCCGCACCAGATCTGCAACCTGATGGACATCAGCGACAAGCTCGGCCAACTGAATGCCGAGCGCTTCCAGAACTGGCACACGCCGTTCACCCCGGACAACGCCCGCCAGGCGGTGCTGGCGTTTAAGGGTGACGTCTATACGGGGCTCGATGCCGAAAGTTTCAGCGAAGACGATTTCCAGTTCGCCCAGAAACACCTGCGCATTCTCTCCGGCCTGTACGGCTTGCTGAAGCCGCTGGACCTGATGCAACCCTATCGCCTGGAAATGGGCACCAAGTTTGAGAACACGCGCGGCAAGGATCTCTATGCGTTCTGGGGCAGCAAAATCACCGAGGCGCTGAACCGGCAACTGGCCGAGGACGATCAGGTACTGGTTAACCTGGCCTCCAACGAATACTTCAAGAGCGTCAAGAAGAGAGAACTGGACGCCCGGCTGATCACCCCCCAGTTCAAGGACTGGAAAAACGGTAAGTACAAAATGATCAGCTTCTATGCTAAAAAAGCCCGCGGCCTGATGTGCCGCTACGCCATCCAGAACCAGATCAACAAGGCGGAAGACCTGAAAGGATTCAACCTGGACGGCTACTACTTCAGCGAAGACCAATCCGATAACAACAACTGGGTTTTCCTGCGCGACGAACAGTAATCGCCCGTCCTGACCTTACTGGCTCAAAGTTTTCAGTTGATATCGGAGACATCATGAACGAAGCAGTTTTTTCCCAGATCGCCATGCTGGTGCTTCTGACCGGCCTTATTGCCTGGATGGGTTTCATCGTCTGGGACCTGGCCAAGAAATCCAACGCCGGAAAGTTTGGCACCATGGCCCTGTTTACCGTGCTGGGAGCAGGGGTTGTAGGCTTCATCATCAAGACCGTTCTGGTCGAAATCATTCAGATCTGATCTGCCCAGGCAAAAGGATAGCTAACCCTAATGTGGTTCCGTAACGCCCGAATTTTCCGTTTTACCAAGCCCTTCGACATCTCAGCCGAAGCGCTGGAAGAGCAACTGCAGGCCGACGCCTTCAAACCCTGCGGCCCGCAGGAAACCACGCGCTCAGGCTGGGTGCCGCCACTGGGCAAACATGGTGAGCAGTTGGTGCACAGCGCCAATGGCTACCACCTGATCGCCCTGCGCAAGGAAGAAAAAATACTGCCAGGCCCCGTGGTCAAGGAAGCCGTAGAGGAGCGCGCCGAGGCCATTGAGCTGGAACAGGGCCGCAAAGTCCGGCGCAAGGAAAAAGACGAGATCAAAGAGCAGGTAATGCTGGAAATGCTGCCCCAGGCCTTTTCCCGCAACCGCCGTTGCTATGCCTATCTGGCGCCACAGGATGGCCTGCTGGTAGTGGATGCCGGTTCTGCCAAACAGGCGGAAGATCTGGCCTCCACCCTGCGCAAAAGTCTCGGCTCCCTGCCGGTACGACCGCCGGTGGTCGAACAGTCACCGGCGTTCACATTCACCGGGTGGCTGGCGGAAACCGTCGATCACCCGGCCACCGTGGTTTTGGGTAGCGAATGCGAGCTGAAAGATCCCTCCGAAGACGGTGGCGTGGTGCGCTGCAAAGGGCTGGACCTGAAAGCCGACGAGATCCGCAACCACCTGGAAGCCGGCATGCAGGTCACCAAACTCGCACTGACCTGGGACGACAATGTCTCATTCGTGCTGGATGAGGAGCTCGGCATTCGCCGTTTGAAGTTCGGCGAGTCCCTTCAGGAACAGCTGGAGGACGTGGATACCGACGATGCGGTGGCCAAATTCGACGCGGCCTTTACCCTCATGACCCTGGAATTGTCCCGCATGGTGCCCGGCCTGCTGGAGGCCCTGGGCGGCGAAGACCGCTCCGCCATCATCGAGGAATAAGCCCCAGTGCCCCGGGCAACATCCCCGGGGCCAATGCTTCTCAGGCCTTGCGCTGCAAACGCTCTTTCTGCCATTGGCTGGTCGGTTCGTTAAGCACCAGTCGCAGGTCCATCACGTCCTCTTCATTGTTGTACTTGATCTCGAAGCCCAGGTGCTCCGCCAGCTGCAGCATCGGTAGATTGTCCGGCAGCACATCTCCCACCATTTCCACAGTGCCCCGGGCGCGACAATACTCGATCATCTTCTGCATCAGCCGGATGCCCAGGCCCTCGCCTTTCATGCGATCGTCCACCATCACGGCAAACTCACAGCGCAGGTTGTCCGCGTCGGTCCAGGTGCGAACGGTGCCCAGGGTTTCCTCACCCTGGCCGTCCTCACGTTGGGCGTTGGCGATGAACACCATTTCCCGGTCGTAATCGATCTGCACCATCTGGGCAACGTCCTCATGGGAAAAGTGCTTTCGGTACTGGAAGAACCGGTAGCGAATGGACTCGGGGGACTGGTGCTCATGAAATGCCCGGTGAGCCGGCTCATCCTCCGCCAGCACCGGACGGATAATGACTTCGCGACCCGATTTGGGCAGCACAATCCATTCCTCCAGCTCCCGGGGATAAGGCTGGATAATGGGCTGGCCCGGCTTCTCGTCCAGATCGATGGCGACATTCACCGCCACTGCACCGTTGTCGTTAAACAACAGCGGCGAAATCTCCAGGCCGCGAATCTCCGGCATGTCGATGGCTATCTGTGACAGGGTCACTAGGGTTTCACATACCGCCCGGATATCTTCCTCCGGGCGCAGGCTGTACTCTTCCAGCAGCTTGTACATGTAGGTTCGCCCTAATAATTCCCGGGCCAGGACCATGTTCAGCGGCGGCAAGGCAATCTGCCGGTCGCTCATGATGTTGATCTGTGCTCCGGCTGCACCACAAACCACCAGTGGGCCATAGATCTCGTCCCGGGTAATGCCCACGCTGAACTCAATGCCGCCGATGTGCTGGTAGGAGTGCTGAACGGAAAAGCCCAGGAAGCCGCTGTCGGGGAAATGCTTGAGGTATTCATCCATCAGAAAACGGCAGCCATCTATGATTGCCTGCTCGCTATTCACCTTCTTCACGGTGCCCTTGTACCGACACTGGGCCGGCGTCAGATCCATGAACGGATGACAGACCTCCTGGTGCAGAATGGTGATATCCACGGGTCGCCGGTCAATGGAGAAGACCTGCAGCACTTCCTCCACATCATCGCAATACAGCGTGTTGAGCGTGCTCAGGCCATAATCCTGGACCACCCGGCGGGCTTCCTGGTTGGTCAGATACCGGCGCTTCTGCTTCAACGCACGGGTCACCAGCTCACGTGTGCCACTGTGATCGGCAAAATGGTCCGTGAATGACTCCGGAGTTTCCGTCAGCAAGCGCTGGACCCGCTGATGGCGTACGTGCTGCATAAAGGCCATGACGGCCTTTTCCGGATTAAAGAACGAGGGCACACCCGCCTTGTAGAAGGCATCCCGGGAATCCATCACCGTGCTCTGCCCGAGCCAGCAGGTAAACACATTCAACTGGGTGCCACGAGCAGCCTCCACCACCGCGTTAGCAATTTCCAGACTGTTGCCGGTCAGTGTGGGTGCATACATCACCAGCAGATTCGCGACATTACGATCCTTGGCCAGGATCTTGACTGCCTGGGCGTAGATTTCCGGCGTCGCGTCGTAATTCAGGTCAATGGGATTCTTGCGAGTCCAATACGGCGGCAAAATCTCCGCCAGGGAAGAAATACTCTGCTCGGACAGTTCCGCCATTTCCCCGCCCAGGTCCGCCAGTCGGTCAACGGCCATCACTCCGGGCCCCACGCCATTGGCCATGATGGCCAGGGATTCGCGACGCAGGGGGCGCATGCGGGTCAGCGTTTCCAGGGCATCGAACATCTGCCCCAGGCCATCGACCCGAAGCACGCCGGCCCGCTTGAGCATGGCATCAAAGATCGGGTCGCTGCGCTTCAGGCCGGCCGGCAACACATGAGGCACCCATTCGGACTCCGGCACCCGCCCCGATTTCACCGCGATCACCGGTTTGGTGCGGGACGCCACCCGCACGGCCGACATGAAACCGCCGGGGTTGGGAATGTTCTCCATGTGCAGGAGAATGGCGCGGGTCTGGGTGTCCTGGGCCAGATAATCGATCAAATCTTCATGGCCGATGTCCATGCCATCGCCCAGCGTCAGGAAGTAAGAGAACCCCACCCCCCGAGCCACTGCCCAGTCGACAACCGAACTGGCAATGGTGCCGGATTGTCCGACAAAGGCCACCCGCCCCGGCAGCGCATTCATGTGCGCGTAGGTGGCGTTGAGGCGGCGGCCAGGCACCATCAAACCAATGGTGTTGGGCCCCAGAACCCGCAAGCCGGTTTTCCGGGCCGCATCACGCACCGAGTACATCAGCGGTTTGCCGCTTTTGCTGTGAGTCCGCGACATGCCGCCAGTCATCACAATGGCGGTCCGTACTCCCTGTTCACCCAACCGGCGAATGACCCGTGGCACGGTAATGGGCGGCGTGCAGACAATCGCCAGATCGGGCACGAATCCCAGGTCACTGATCTTCGCCTGACAGGCCACCCCATAGACCCGCTTGTATCCCTTGCGGTTCACCACCGCCAACCGGCCCGGAAACTTTCCGTCAAGCAGGTTGCCCAACACAATGCCGCCCAGATTGCCCGGCCGCTCCGAGGCACCAACCACCACAATGGATTCAGGGTTGAACAGGCTTTCCAGATAGCGGGTACTCAAAGTGCATCTCCCAGGCATGGCACAATTTTGTTGCCCTCACCTCCATGGCGAGGTCCGGCTGATCACTATCATATCTTAGATAGTAAGCCTTCGATGTAAATCCGCTATCCAATTGATAAACAAAAACGGACACGACACGCTTGGAGCTGGCCTGATACCATGCCCTTCCAAAAGTGCATCCAGGCATAGGCCCAGCTCATGACCACAGCATTTTACTCCCACAATGATTGCATGAAACACGACATGGGCCCGGGGCACCCGGAAAGCCCCGAGCGGTTGTCGCGTATCATGGCCTATCTTGCGGACTCGCCGCTGGAGAGAGAGCTGGATTGGGTTCGACCGGAAGAGATTACCCATGAGCAGCTACTGACCGCCCATCCGGAGAGTTACCTGCAGCAACTGGAAAACATGCAGCCTGCCCAGGGGCGAGTGTTCACTGACCCTGAAACCGCCATGACACCGCACACCCTTCGCGCGGCACGCCTGGCCGCCGGTGGCAGCGTACAGGCAGTGGACCGGGTGATGAGCGGCCAAGCCACCAACGCCTTCGTCTGCACTCGCCCACCCGGCCATCATGCCGAGCGTGCCCGCTCCATGGGGTTCTGTTTTTACAACAACGTGGCGCTGGCTGCCCTGCACGCCCTCATTGAGCACGGCCTGGAACGGGTGGCGATTATCGATTTCGATGTGCACCAGGGAAACGGCACCGTCGATATTGTCGGTGGTGACGAACGCATCCTGATGTGCTCCACCTTCCAACATCCCTTCTTCCCCCACTCACACGTCTACCGCCAGGCGGACAACATCGTGAACGTGCCGGTGCCTGCCGGTTGTGGCTCGGAGGAGTACCGCAAGCTGATTGAAGAAAACTGGCTGGACAGACTGCAGGCCTTCAAACCGCAAATGCTGCTGGTGTCCGCCGGATTCGACGCCCACAAGCGGGACCCGATGGGCGAACTCAACCTGGAGACGGCAGATTTCCGCTGGCTGACCGAACTGCTGATCAACATAGCGGCGGAGCATGCAGGGAATCGAATCGTGTCAGTGCTTGAAGGAGGGTATGACCTGAACGCCCTCTGCGAGTGCGTAGCGGAGCACCTGGAGACGCTGAGCGCCGTTTAAGATCCGTTTAAACGACGTTCAACCGGCAAAATCGTTGCTTTCACCACTGGCCTGTTGAAATTCTGGCCGCTCCCCTTCCCGTTGGAGCCGAATGTTTACCCGCCGGTTTTCCGACTGACGGCGGGATGCGGGGTACTGGTCACCGTGGGCACGGACGGTCAGCATATTCTCATCAATGCCGCGGGATTTCAGATAGTCAGCGACTACCTGGGCGCGCTCCTCAGACAAGGCCCGGTTATCAATACGGCTACCGATGCTGTCGGAATGACCATCCACAAACACCCGCTCAACACTCGGGTCTGCCATTACAAACGCCACGATGTTATCCAGTAGCCGCTGATCCGCCGCTGACAAGCTGGTACTGCCACTGGCAAACGGAATGCGCGATCGTCGCAGCTGGTCATAATTCGCCGGCAACAAACCAGCGACGCATTGACGATATCCCCGCCATTGACCGGAGAAATTCACATTGGACAGGTGCACCCGCACCTGTTCATTCCCATAACGGGCCGTTCGGGTGAGCGTTGGCTGCATCCCCTTGAGCAATCCCCGGGCGATATAGGTGGCCTCCCGGTTGCCCAGGTCAACCGCCCGCCGTCCCGAGGAGACATTCACCGCTCCCAGGGAGGTCGGCGCTACGCCAGGTCGCCAGGCTGGTGCTTCCACCACCAGTTGCCCCCGACCGGCCCGCATCATGGGAACCTCCGATTCCAGAAAGAACGTCAGTTCCTCTCCGGCCCGATGACGAAACACCGCACGCCCATAGCCCGGCACCTCATGCACCAGCACGCACTCAAAGACCGAATCGGTCAGATACCACTGACTGTTTTCTATACCCGCGCCATAACTGGAGGCCATAACCGGCCATGCCACCCAAGGCAGCATGGCAGCGCCGCCAAGCAGCGCCAGCCGGCGGGCAAGAGACTGGCAAGAAACCTTGGCCATATTCATGTCCCGTTTATCAAAGAAGGAACCATACACGCAGGTTAACGGCCCCGACCCTCAGGACTTGAGGGTGGATATCGCCTACCGGCCCGGAACATTTACCCCGCCCTTCTGATATAATTCCTCAAATTTTTTGGCTGCTTTCGGATGCTTTCATGACCAGACAACTCACCATCACCCGCCCGGACGACTGGCACCTGCACGTGCGCGACGGCGCGGTTCTTGACTCCGTCGTCCCGGCCACCGCCGCCTGCTTCGGCCGGGCCATCATCATGCCCAACCTGGTGCCACCGGTGACCGACACCGCCGCCGCCATGGCCTACCGGGAACGCATCCTGGCCGCCGCCGGTGACACCGGCTTTGAGCCTCTGATGACTCTGTACCTCACCGAAAGCACCACTCCTGAGACCATCCGGGAGGCCAAAAAGGCCGGCATTGTGGCAGCCAAGCTCTATCCCGCTGGCGCCACCACCAACTCAGCCTCCGGCGTAACTGACATTCGCAACATCTATCCGGTGCTCGAAGCCATGGCCGAGTGCGGCATGTTGCTGCTGGTGCACGGCGAAGTGACCGACGGCGACATTGATATCTTTGACCGTGAAAAAGTCTTCCTGGAGCGGGTGCTGGCCCCCACCCTGGCCGACTTCCCCAACCTGAAAGTGGTGCTCGAGCACATCACCACCGCAGATTCCGCCGAATTCGTGCGCAGCCACACTGGCGGCAACCTGGGCGCCACCCTTACGCCCCAGCACCTGATGTACAACCGCAACAACATGCTGGTTGGGGGCATTCGTCCGCACCTGTATTGCCTGCCCATCCTAAAGCGCAACAAGCACCAGCAGGCGCTGCGCGAAGCCGTGGCCAGTGGCGACCCCCGGTTCTTCCTGGGCACCGATTCCGCCCCCCACGCCCAGGACAAAAAAGAGGCCGCTTGTGGCTGCGCTGGTTGCTATTCCGCCTACGGTGCAATCGGCCTGTACGCCGACATCTTTGAAGAGCTGGGCATTCTGGACAAGTTTGAAGCCTTCGCCAGCCACAACGGCGCTGATTTCTACGGCCTGCCCCGGAACACCGACACCATCACTCTGGTGCGTGAGCCGTGGACCATGCCGGAAAGCCTGCCCCTGGCCGATGGCCATATCGTGCCCCTGAAGGCGGGTGAAACCGTTCATTGGCGCATGGCGTAAACCTTAATCCATCTTTATCCAACTCACAGACGAACATCGGAGTTCGAGTGTCAGACGAAAACAAACAGCCACATCCAATGTCCCTTCGCTTCCGGGGTTTCCTGCCGGTCGTGGTCGATGTCGAAACCGCCGGTTTCAACCCGGAGCGGGACGCCCTGCTGGAAATCGCGGCCGTGATGGTCACCATGGACGACAACGGCTGGCTGCACCGTGGCGAAACTCACGTTAAACAGATTGACCCGTTCGAAGGGGCCAACCTGGAACAGTCCGCCCTGGATTTTACAGGCATCGACCCCTGGTGCCTGGAGCGTGAAGCCGTGCCCGAACGCGAAGGCCTGAGCGAGATCTTTGCCCCCATTCGCAAGGCAGTGAAAGCCCACGACTGCAAGCGGGCCGTGCTGGTGGGCCACAACGCCACCTTTGATCACAACTTCGTGTTCGCCGCCGCCATGCGGGCTGACATCAAACGCAACCCGTTCCATCCGTTCTCAACGTTTGATACCGCCACCCTGGCCGGCCTGGCCTATGGTCACACCGTGCTGGCGCAGGCGTGCAAGATCGCCGGCATCCCATTCAGCAACAAGCAGGCCCACTCCGCTGCCTACGATGCTGAAAAAACCGCCGACCTGTTCTGTGGCATCGTTAATCGCTGGAAGGAACTGGGCGGCTTTCCTCCTCCTGCGGTGATGGACACCCCCGAAGACAACAACGCCTGACCGGTTGCTGCGGGAACTTCCCGCGGCCAACACCGTCTCACCTCAACATCTCTACATCGGTTACTTTTTCGATTATGCAAAACGACAATCCGAACACCGAACGCTACATCGCCATTGCCCGGGCCTGCCTGAAGGCCATCAACGACACCGCCTCGGACAACGGCTCCCGGGAAGAAAAAATCCAGGCCGTGTACAACGCCATCGATACCGCCTTTCAGGCGGAGTTCTCCGACTACCAGCAGTCCATTGCCGTTATGGCCACCGTCCTGGAACGCATCGGTTCAGGTGATCTGAGCGCAGAGAAAGCGGCCAGCCTTGCCCGCCAGACACTGGAACAGCAACCGCAAACCAGCAGGAACGGACAACTGCACTAAGACACTTTTTTATCAGCCATTCAGCGGGAGTAGGGGTTTCATGACTTTGGACAACGTTTCAACCTCCGGCACCCGGCACCGGCCCGGAATCATCCTGTTTCTACTAGCCACCCTTATGTTGAGCCAGACAGCCATCGCCAGCGTGACCCCGACCAAAAGCCCCAACGACAACAACGACTACCGCTACCTGCAACTGGACAACCAGCTCCAGGTGATGCTGGTCTCCGATCCCCAGGCAGATAAGGCCGCAGCCTCCATGAACGTTGCCGTCGGCAGCGGTGACGATCCCGACGACCGGGCCGGCCTGGCCCACTTCCTGGAACACATGCTCTTCCTGGGTACCGAAAAATACCCCGAGCCCGGCGAATACCAGCAGTTCATCCGCAGCCATGGCGGCAGCCACAACGCCTTCACCGCCTTCCAGGACACCAACTATTTCTTTGACGTGGAAGCCCAGTTCCTAGAGCCGGCCCTGGACCGTTTTGCCCAGCAGTTCTCCGCCCCGCTGTTCACCCCCGAACTGGTGGACCGTGAGCGCAACGCCGTGCATTCGGAGTTCAGCGCCAAGCTCAAGGACGATGGCCGGCGCCTGCTGTCGGTAAGAAAGGCCAGCGGCAACCCGGACCACGCCTTCAGCCGCTTCGCCGTAGGCAACCTGACCACGCTGGAAAATACCGAAGAGAATCCGCTGCGCCCGGACCTGGTTGAATTCTGGCAGGAACACTACTCCGCCAACCTGATGACCCTCGCGGTCTACGGCCCCCAAAGCCTGGACGAACTGGAAGCCATGGTGCGTGAACGCTTCGCGGCTATTGAGAATCGGCACCTGACGGCCAAGAAGCACCCGGAGCCCATTCTGGATATGGCCCGTCTACCGGAGAAAGTTACCGCCGAGACCCTGAAAGACAGTCGGCACCTGACCCTGGCTTTCCCGATTCCCTCTCAGAAGCAGAACTACAAAACCAAACCGGCCTCCTACCTGGCCAACCTGATTGGTCACGAAGGACCGGGCAGCTTGTTTGACGTCCTGAAAAATGCCGGGCTGGTGGAAAGTCTGTCCGCCGGGCTGGGCATGGACACCGGCCAGAACGCCACCCTGGAAATCAGCATGGCGCTGACCCGCAAGGGCCTGGCCAATCAAGACAACATCATCAACCTGACCTTTGAGTTCCTGGACCAGATTCGCCAGAACGGCATCAGTGAAGAACGCTTCCATGAAATGCAACAACTGGCCACCATCGACTTCCGCTTCCGCGAGCGCGGCAAACCCGTGCGTGAAGCCATGCGCCTGTCCCGGTCCATGCGCGACTACTCGGTAGAGGATGTGCTCAGCGCGCCCTGGCTAATGGAAAGCTACGCACCGGAGCAGTACCGGGCACTGCTGCAGGAACTCACTCCAAACAACCTCCAGGTGCGGATTTCCGCCCCAGATCCGAAACTGGAAAACCCCAGCCACACCCAATGGTACAATACGCCGTGGCAGCGCGAGCCGTTGCAGGTTCTTGGCAAGACTGAAACAAACCTCGCCAGCCAGCTGAGCCTGCCCGAGGCCAACCCCTTCGTACCGGAAAACCTGGAACTGGTCGCCGGCGACACCATGGCTCACCCGGAACGCCTGGCCGACTTCCACGGCCTCGATGTCTGGTACGCCCGGGACACCCGATTCAACACCCCAAAGGCGAACGTGTTCATCAGCCTGCGCACGCCCGCCACGCAAGACAGCGCCCGGACCAAAATCCTCACCCAGTTGCTGATGGATACGGTGAACACCAACCTGAACGCCCAGGCCTATCCGGCCCACCTCGCCGGCCTCAACTACCGGGTGTACTCACACCTGCGGGGTATTACGGTTCGTATTGGCGGCTATGACGACAAACTGCATACCCTGCTGCAACGGATTCTGACCGAGCTGGCTGAGCCTTCCATCACCCGGCAGCGATTCGACATTGCCCGCCAGCGCCTGATCGACAATCTGGAAAATCAGGCGAAGAACCGTCCTGTCCAACAAACTTCAGAGTTTGTTCAAACCGCGCTGATTGAAGGCACCTTTCCGAACAGAGAGAAACTGGCCGCCGCACGCGACGTCACCCTGGATGAACTGCGAGACTTTGCCCAGACACTGCTGGCCAAGACCGATCCTGTCATGCTGGCCCACGGCAACCTGACCCGGGCCGCCGCCCTGAACATGGCCCGGCAGGTACAAGCTCTGGTTCTGGACCAGGGTCAGCGGACCTCCGTGTCACGATCCGGCCTGCGCCAATTGCCCACCGGCGAAACCCGGGCAACCATTGATGTGGACCATCCCGATACCGGCTATACCCTGTACCTGCAAGGCCAGGAAACCTCCTACCCGGAACGGGCGCGTTTCCGCCTGTTGGCCCAGATTGTCGGCAGCCCCTTCTATGAGGAAATCCGCACCTCCCGGCAGTTGGGGTACATTGTGTACGGCACCAACTTCGAAATCCTGGAAACCCCGGCGCTCGGCCTTATCGTGCAATCACCCGAGGCAAACGGGGCGACAATCGATGCGGCCGTCACCGAGTTCGCCCGGGATTTCGCCCAACAGCTCGACAGCCTGGATGACAGCCGCCTGAACCGAGAGAAGCAGGCCGTGATCAGCCGTCTGCTGGAAAGTGATCGACAGCTGGATGAAATTTCCAGCCGCTACTGGCGGGAAATCGATCGCCGGAATTATGATTTCGACAGCCGCGAGCAACTGGCCGATGCCGTGCGACAGGTATCACTGGAAGAACTGAGTCGCACCTACGAAAGCGCCCTGCTGGACCGCCAACGGGCACTGCAAGTGACCACAGGCCAGAAAGCCACTAACGAAGAAAAGGTCCTGGAGCAGCTACGCCAACGGCCGCCAATGGCTAACTCCGGCGCCAATACTGACTGAGCCAACCGGCCGGCACCCCTTGAGACCCAGGCCGGTGCCGGCTATCATACGCCCTCCTCAGAAGGCCCCCGTAGCTCATCTGGATAGAGCGATCCCCTCCTAAGGGATAGGTAGCAGGTTCGAGTCCTGCCGGGGGTACCA
>ERZ1673960.70-NODE-70-length-27907-cov-819.719984_pt1 | contig 27907 bp, 26 predicted proteins | sample MGYA00580190_ERZ1673960 | MGnify/ENA primary metagenome ERZ1673960 (study PRJEB41334, sample SAMN05608106) | rock metagenome | biome: terrestrial subsurface; feature: shale formation; material: shale | place: USA: Pennsylvania ...
TCCACGTCCCGTTGGCCCTGGGCCTGGCACCAGACCACCTGGCCATGGCGGGCCACCAGGGTGAGGGCGCCGGGCAGTTTGCCGGGCTGGATGTATTTTTCGTCCAGGTGGCGGGTGATGCGTTCAAGGCGGCTCTTGGACAGGCCGGCAACAACGGATTCAGGCATGGCAGTTCCCTGTAAATCAGGCATAAAAAAAGCCCGACTCTTTCGAACCGGGCTTTTAAGAATACTGGTAGCAAGGGGCGGAGTCGAACCGCCGACCCCGGCATTATGAGTGCTGTGCTCTAACCAACTGAGCTACCTTGCCATTTCGCTTTGGGCATCGCCCCAAACGAGGCGCGTATTTTCGGCATTTGGCCCCAGGCTGTCAAGGCTTTGAGGCCAAAAAATCCCGAATTATTAAACGTTAAACCGGAAGTGGATGATGTCGCCGTCCTGGACGATGTAATCCTTGCCTTCCAGGCGCCATTTGCCGGCGTCTTTGGCGCCTTGTTCGCCGTTGTGGGCCACGAAATCCTCGTAGCTGACCACTTCGGCGCGGATGAACCCGCGTTCGAAATCGCTGTGGATCACGCCGGCTGCCTGCGGGGCGGTGGCGCCGATGCGCACGGTCCAGGCACGCACTTCCTTCACGCCGGCGGTGAAGTAGGTCTGCAGGCCCAGCAGCTTGTAACCGGCGCGGATAACGCGATCCAGGCCGGGTTCTTCCATGCCCATTTCATCCAGGAACATGGATTTCTCATCGTCTTCCAGTTCGGAGATTTCGGCTTCCAGCTTGTTGCAGATGGGCACGACCACAGCATCTTCTTCCGCTGCGATGGCCATGACTTCGTCCAGATACGGGTTGTTCTCGAAGCCGTCTTCGTTAACGTTGGCAATGTACATGGTGGGCTTGACGGTGAGCAGGCACAGCTCACGGATCAGCGCCATCTGTTCCTTGTCCAGGCCCATGCTGCGCACGGGTTTGCCCTCGTTCAGTACCGGCAGAAGTTGCTCGAACATGGCCAGTTGCGCCTTGGCTTCCTTGTCGCCGCTCTTGGCCACGCGCTGGACGCGTTTGATGGCTCTCTCGACGGTGTCCAGGTCGGCCAGGGCCAGTTCGGTGTTGATCACCTCAATATCAGAGGTGGGGTTCACCTCGTTGGCCACGTGAATCACGTTGCCATCGTCAAAGCAGCGGACCACGTGGGCAATGGCATCGGTCTGGCGGATGTTGGCGAGGAACTGGTTGCCCAGGCCTTCGCCCTTGGAGGCACCTTCCACCAGGCCTGCGATGTCGACAAACTCCATGGCGGTGGGGATCACCTTCTGGGGTTTGACGATTTCTTCCAGTTTGTCGAGCCGTGGGTCCGGCATGGGCACCACGCCGGCATTGGGTTCGATGGTGCAGAAGGGGAAGTTTTCCGCGCCGATGCCGGATTTGGTCAATGCATTGAACAAGGTGGATTTGCCGACGTTGGGAAGGCCGACAATGCCGCAGTTAAATCCCATGGAATGCCTCTGCTGGTGCTGAAAATTTGCGCGGATTATACCGGGCTAATGGTAAGGGTGCGAGTAGGGCAGGCCGCTATACTCAGGCGGTGGCCTTGAAGCTGTGCAGGCGGTTCATGGCCGCTGCCAGGTTGCCGCCGGCTGCCTGGGGCAATACGCGGGTAATCTCGTCAAACACCGCTTGCAGGTCTTCGGTTTCGCGTTTGCCTAACCGGCCCAGTACGTAACCGGTCACTTTCCGGCTGTCGCCGGGGTGGCCGATGCCAATGCGTAAACGCTGGAAATTGTTGGTGCCCAGGTGCGCGATGGTGTCCCGCAGACCGTTGTGACCGCCATGGCCGCCGCCTTTTTTGAGCTTGGCCGTGCCGGGCGGAAGGTCGAGCTCGTCATGAGCGACCAGGATCTGTTCGGGAGAAATCTTGAAGAAATCGGCCAGGGCCTTGATGGCGAGCCCGCTGCGATTCATGAAGGTGCTCGGGTTGAGCAGGTGCAGGTCCAGACCCTGCCAGTGGATGCGGGCATAGAGCCCGTGGTACTTCTTGTCCGGACGGAGCGTCTGGCCCGCTTCACGGGCCAGCGCTTCGACGAACAGGGCACCGGCGTTATGGCGGGTATTCTCGTAGTCGGGGCCCGGGTTGCCCAGGCCGACGATCATGACAATATCCTGTGCCATTGCTCAGTGCCCCCGGAGGATTACTCCTCGCCGCCTTCTTCGCCTTCGGCTTCTTCGCTGTCGTCAGCCTTGGCGCCTTTCGGCTTGTGCACAGACACAACCGGCTGGTCGTGGTCTTCACCCTGCATCAGGGCGGCGGAGCGAACACCTTCCGGCAGCTTCAGGTCGCTCAGGTGAACCACTTGGTCCATCTTGACATCGTTCAGGTCAACTTCGATGAACTCAGGCAGGTTCTGCGGCAGACACACAACTTCCACTTCGGTCATGTTGTGGGAGGCAACGCCACCTTCAAGCTTGATAACCGGTGCAGACTCTTCGTTCAGGAAGTGCAGCGGTACCTGGACGTGGATCTCGTGGTCCTTGTCAACGCGCTGGAAGTCAGCGTGAGTCAGGATTGGCTTGTACGGGTGACGCTGCAGGTCCTTCAGGATCACGCTTTCTTTCTTGCCGTCCAGATCGATGGTCAGAACGTGGGAAAAGAAGGCTTCGTTTTCCAGGGACTTCTTCAGCTCGTTGTGCCAGATGGCAACCGGAGTTGCATCTTTGCCGCCACCGTAGATGATGGCCGGGATTTTACGCTCCTCGCGACGCAGGCGGCGGCTCGCACCCTTCCCCTGGTCGTCACGAGGAAATGCTTCAATTACGAATTCCTGAGACATGATACTTACCTCGTTGTTCATTCAGGTGGCCCGCGACCAGGCGTCTTCCTGAATGAGTTTCTGAAAAGGCCGAGTTTTTCGGCCGACTAAAACAATCGGGAGCCCTGCAGGGCTCCCGATCGGAAAATTGCTTTTACGTCTGATACTTGGGCTGCGCCCGGATCATTCGTTTTCAAACATGGCGCTGATAGATTCCTCGTTGCTCACGCGACGAATGGATTCGGCGAGCAGACCGGCCATGCTGACGGGGCGGATTCTATCACACTTTTTCACCTTGTCACCCAGTGGGATGGTATCGCAGACCACCAGCTCGTCGAGATCGGAGTTGCTGATGTTCTCGATGGCCGGGCCGGACAGTACCGGGTGGGTGATGTAAGCGACAACGCGGGAAGCGCCGTGCTCTTTAAGGGCGTTGGCGGCCTTGCACAGGGTGCCGGCGGTATCGACGATGTCGTCTACCAGGATGCAGGTTTTATCCTGTACATCACCGATAATGTGCATTACCTGGGAGACATTGGCTTTCGGGCGGCGCTTGTCGATGATAGCCAGGTCAGCGTCGTCCAGACGCTTGGCCACGGCGCGAGCGCGCACGACGCCGCCAACGTCGGGTGATACCACCACAAAATTTTCAAAGCGCTGGCGTTCGATGTCTTCAAGCAGTACCGGGGTGGCGTAGATGTTGTCCACGGGAATGTCGAAGAAGCCCTGAATCTGATCCGCGTGCAAATCAACGGTCAGTACACGATCCACGCCGATGCTGGAGATCATGTCCGCAACAACCTTCGCACTGATGGCAACCCGGGTGGAGCGTACCCGACGATCCTGGCGGGCGTATCCGTAATAGGGGATAACCGCGGTGATTCGTGTGGCGGAAGCGCGGCGCAGGGCGTCGGCCATCACGATCAGTTCCATCAGGTTGTCGTTGGTCGGGTAGCAGGTCGGCTGAATAATGAAGACGTCGTGACCACGAACGTTCTCGTCGATTTCGACGGTGGTTTCGCCATCACTGAAACGGCCAACGGTGGCCTGACCCATGGGGATATGAAGTTTCTTGGCAATATCCTGGGCAAGTTCAGGATTGGCATTGCCCGCGAAGATCATCAATTTGGACACGTCTGTATCCTTCTCGGTATCGGCGTTGGATTCAGAAGAACTCGAAGAAAGGTGGCTGGGGTGGCAGGATTCGAACCTGCGCATGACGGGATCAAAACCCGTTGCCTTACCACTTGGCGACACCCCAGTATCGTGCTTCTTTGGCATCATGTCAGCTCTGTCAGCTTCTGGTGTAGCGGTGAATAGTTCACCCCTTTAGCTACGAACCCCGTGATGCCGGAGGGTTTGCTTTCCCAGATGATCCGCGCTGCGGATTCTGTCGGGAAACGTCCAAAAATGCAAGCCCCGGTTCCGGTTAATCTTGCAGGTCCGAATTGTGAAAGCCATTCAAGGCCTTGGCGTACCTCCGGATACAGTTTTTGAACTACATCCTCACAGTCGTTTCGGTACCTCGAGGCGTCTCCCTCAAAAGCGGGGCGTATTGTGGTTTTCGGGGTGTCTCTTGTCAACCCTTCCTGTGAAAAAATCTTTCCTGTGTTGATGTCGCAGTCTGGTTTGAGCACCACAAACCAGTCTTCCGGCGGTTCCGCAGGGGTCAGTTTTTCGCCCACGCCTTCGGCAAAGGCCGCTCGACCGCGGACAAAAACCGGCACATCGGCACCCAGCCCCAGGCCGATCTCCGCCAGTTCATCTTCACTGAGGTTCAACTGCCAGAGCCAGTTCAGGCCCACCAGGGTGGTGGCGGCGTTGGAGCTGCCACCGCCCAGCCCGCCGCCCATGGGCAGGCGTTTGTCGACGCTGATGGTGACGCCTGGTAATGGCTGGTCGGCTCTTGCGGCCAGAGCCCTGGCTGCACGGATGATCAGATTGTCTTCGTCTGCCACGCCGGGGATGGGCTGCTCCAGGCGAACGTCGGGGCTGTCCGGAGTCAGGGTGAAGGTGAGTTCGTCGCCATAGTCCAGGAACTGAAACAGGGTCTGCAGTTCGTGATAGCCGTCAGGGCGTTTGCCAACGATATGCAGGAACAGGTTCAGTTTGGCCGGTGAGGGCAGGGTAATGCTGGGGTGCAAGGACTACTTCTCCTCTCGCCAGTCTGCGATGACCACTCGAACGCGTTTGTCACCTTTGAGGGCGGTAATGCGTGCTGGCAGCTCCGGTTTGTCGGCCATGAATCGACGCCATCGATCGTAGCGGATTTCCCAGCCGTTCTGTTTGATGATGGCCAGTTGGCCGTTCCGGTTAAACAGTAGCCGGTGGTTTGTATCCGGCGCCGGCAGGCCCCGGAGCCACCACACCAGGCTATCTACCGGAAGTTGCCAGCCAGTAGCCTCGTTCAATAGCTGTTCCGGATTGGCGGAGCGGTAAGTGTCGCCGTTGCTCAGGGTGAGCTCGATAAACCCGGGAGCGCCTTTAATGCGGGTAGACCCCATGCCGAGGAAAGAAGAAGACAGGCTGAGGTCATACTGGTTGCCGTATTGCTGCCAGCGGTTGATGACGGCGCTGCCGCTGTCCGACGGCTGTTTGACGGCCATTTTCCCGGACAGCACCCAGCGGTCAAACGCGCGCAGCTCCCGGGCTTGCTCCTCCCAGTTGGCTGGCTGCTGGTCCGTCATGCCTTCGGGCAGTGGTTCCAGCTGTATGCTGGTACAGCCGGCCAGGGTGGTGATGGCAAACAGAAGGGCCAGCGCCAGGTTGTGTCGGACTGTCATTCCTCGCCCCCGGCGCTGGTTAGCCGGTTGATGGTTTCCAGCAGGATGTCGTGGTCCGGATTTTCGTCCAGGGCTTCATCCCACACGATGCGTGCCTGATCCTGATTGCCGGTTACCCAAAGCACTTCGCCGTAGTGTGCAGCCACTTCCGGGTCCGGGAATGCCGCCCATGCCTGCGCCAGGTACTCCAGCGCGCCCTGGTAATCCCCCTGGCGGTAGAGCACCCAGCCCATGCTGTCGAGAATGGCCGGGTTTTCCGGGTCAAGGCTCAGGGCCCGTTCTATATACTGCCGGGCCTCTTCAAGGCGTTCGGTTCGAACGGTCAGGATGTAGCCCAGGGCGTTAAGCGCAGCGGCGTTATCGGGTTCCAGTTCCAGAACCCGGGTCAGATCCTGTACCGCCTTGTCAGTGTTGCCCTCGGTATCCAGCAGCATTGCTCTGGAGTAGCGTATGTCGATGTTATCGGGGTACTCCTGCAAGGCTGCATCCGCCGCTTTCAGTGCCTGGCTGGGGCTGCCGTGTTCCAGCAGAAGGTTTACCTCCACCAGCCAGAAGCGTTCGGCAAAATCAGGATGCCGGTCCCGCAGCGAATGGATGTGGCTCCGGGCTTCCTCCAGGTTGCCGTTTTGGGCTTGCAGGCTGCTGGCTCGTGCCAGCGATGGGAAGAAGAAGTTGCCCTGTTCCACGCTCTGGTAATAGTTGATCGCCTGCTCGGTGTTGCCGGCTTCTTCTTCGATGCGTCCCAGGTAGTAGCTGGCCTGGTCGGCGTAGTGGTCCTGCTCGATCAGGCGGGTGAGTTCTTCCCTGGCGACGTCGGGTTCATTGTTTTCCAGGGCGACCAGGCCAAGTGAGAGGCGCAGGTCGGGGTTGTTTGGATAGCGGTCCACCAAGCGCTGAAACTCATCCTGGGCCGCTTGCAGTTGGTCTTCATTCAACAGCATTCGGCCATAGAGTGTGCCCATCGGCTGGCTGGCCGGGAATCGCCGGGTGTTGATTGTCAGGTAATTGAGCGCTTCGCGTTTGCGGCCCACCTGGTAGAGCAGGTCGGCCTTGAGAATGATGGCCGGTTGAAAGTTGCGGTGCCGGTCCAGTAGTTGGTTAAGGCTTTCCAGTGCCTGCTCGGGACTGCCGGTGATTTTCTGTAGCAAGGCAATGCTGTAGTCCAGCTCCGGGGTGTCCGGGTGGCGTTCGGCCAGTTGCTGGTAAAGCGACAGCATTTCCTGTTGCTCTTCGTAGGGCAGGGACGCGGACATGGCGGCCAGGCTATCAAAGTTGGCATCCTCGCCCTGGTCCATAAGTTTTTCCATGTGGGAAAGGGCGGCTTTCATGTCGTTCTGTTTCAGGGCCTGGATGGCGGCCAGGCGGTGGGCATCAACGCTTTGTGGTGCCACTTCCAGCCACAGGTCTGCCAGTTCCTGCTGGGCGGAATCGGCACCCAGGGATTGGGCGATGCGTGCGGCGCGGGCAATCACGCCTGTGTCCCGGGATGTGCGGGCGGCCTGCAGATAGTTCGCCAGGGTGACATCGTAACGACCACGTTGGCCGGCGATCTCAGCGGTTAGCAGCTGGTACAGTACTTCGGGCTCAAACTCCGCGTAGTCCGGTTCCCCTGGAGGGTTGCCTGCCGGTTTTTGAGAGTGCACCTCGTTGGCCACGATCGGTTCCTGTTCATCGCCGGAGAGGGTTGCGCAGCCGGGCAGGGTCGCCAGGGCTGCGCCCAGAAGGCAGGTGGCCAGATAAGGGGAGAACTTTTGCATGCAGTGTCCCGTCAGTGGTTGGCAGGCCCCGAATCTGCCCTGGAGTTGAGGTAGATCGGGTTGCGTTAAATATCAGGCTTCTATAATGGCATAAGGATGTGAGCTTGCCCAACCTGTCCGCACTTGCCGAAGTAGCTGGGTTTTCGGGTGGCAGCTAACTCCGCTCACCGGTAGAATACGGGTGAATGTCCATGACTGGCACAGGATTTTCCGACCGCAAGATGGCTTTGCTGACACTGGGAATCAATCATAAAACCGCACCCGTGGAAATCCGCGAGCGTGTGGCCTTCACACCGGAACGGTTAGGCGAAGCCTTCTCCGAACTCCGGGCCGCCTCTGGTGCCAGTGAGGCTGCCATTCTGTCTACCTGTAACCGCACCGAGCTCTACCTGGCGGGGGATGACGACTGCGCCCCGGCGGTACTGCGCTGGATGGCCGGTTTCCATGACCTGGACGCGGCCGATCTTGAAAGTGTGGTTTACGTGCACCGGGATTCGGATTCCGTTCGGCACATGATGCGTGTGGCCGCTGGTCTGGATTCCATGGTGCTGGGTGAGCCCCAGATCTTCGGCCAGTTGAAGGACGCCTACGCGGCGGCGCGGGAACACGGTGCCACGGGCAAGTTCCTCTCGCGCCTGTTCGAGCAGACCTTCTCTGTGGCCAAGCGCATTCGTACCCAGACCGCGATTGGGGAAAACCCGGTCTCGGTGGCCTATGCCTCGGTCAGCATGGCGCACCACATCTTTGCCGACCTGTCACACAACAAGGCGCTGCTGGTAGGCGCTGGGCAAACCATTGAGCTTGTGGCCCGGCACCTCTCGGAAGCTGGCGTGAAGGATTTTGTGGTGGCCAATCGCACCCTGGAGCGGGCGCAGGGGTTGGCCGAGCAATATAACGGTAAGGGCATTCTGCTGTCCGAGATTCCCGACCACCTGGCCGATGTGGATATTGTGATTTCTTCCACTGCCAGTCCCTTGCCCATACTGGGTAAAGGCGCCGTTGAGCGCGCCCTGAAAAAACGCAAGCACCGCCCGTATTTCATGGTGGACATCGCCGTGCCCCGGGATATCGAGCCGGAAGTGGGCTCCCTGGCGGATGTCTACCTTTATACGGTGGATGACCTGCGCCAGGTGATTGAAGAGAACCTGCGTTCCCGCCAGGGCGCCGCGCGCGAGGCGGAAAACCTGGTAACCAGTGGTGTTCAGGACTTCCTGGACCAGCTACGCGCCCTGGATGCGGTCTCCACTCTCAAACTGTTTCGCCAGCGGGCGGAAATCCTGCGGGACATCGAAACCGAAAAAGCCCTCAAAGCATTGCGCAACGGCAGCGATCCTGAAACCGTGCTGCGCGCCATGGCGCGGGGCCTCACCAACAAACTTCTGCATCAGCCTTCCGTGCAGGTGCGCAAGGCCATGTCCGAAGGTCGCTCGGAAGTGACCGAATGCCTGCGTGAGCTGTATCAGTTGGACGCCCTGGAAGCCGACGAGCCCACCACCACGGAAAAATTATGAAGTCTTCCATACAATACCGCCTCGAACAGTTGGTTGACCGGTTCGAGGAGGTCAGCGCGCTATTGTCCGATCCGGCCACCATTGCCGACCAGAACAAATTTCGCGACCTTTCCCGGGAATTCGCCGAAATCGAGCCGGTGGTCAAGTGCTTCCAGGCCTGGCGTCAATCGCTGGCCGACATCGAGGCCGCCGAGGAACTGACCAGAGACGGTGATGCCGAGATGCGCGAAATGGCCGAGGAAGAGCTGGCCAGCGCCCGTGGCCGCAGTGAGGAGCTGGATGAGGAACTCCAGCGCCTGATGCTGCCCAAGGACCCCAACGACGGCAAGAACGTATTCCTGGAAATTCGCGCCGGGACCGGCGGTGATGAAGCTGCGATTTTTGCCGGCGATCTGTTCCGCATGTATTCCCGTTACGCCGAAAAGCACCGCTGGCAGATCGAAATCCTGAGCGAAAGCGAAGGCGAGCACGGGGGCTATAAAGAGCTGATCGCCCGAGTGGTGGGTGACGGCGTATACGGCACACTGAAGTTTGAATCCGGTGCCCACCGGGTTCAGCGTGTACCGGAAACCGAATCCCAGGGCCGCATCCATACCTCTGCCTGCACGGTGGCGGTAATGCCGGAAGCGGATGAAACCGAAGCCGTGGAAATCAACAAGGCGGATCTGCGGGTGGATACCTTTCGGGCCTCCGGCGCCGGCGGCCAGCACGTCAACAAGACCGATTCGGCCATCCGGATCACCCACCTGCCCACGGGCCTTGTGGTGGAATGCCAGGAAGAGCGTTCCCAGCACAAGAACCGGGCCAAGGCCATGAGCCTGCTGGCCTCCCGCCTGCGCAATATTGAGCAGGAAAAACAACAGAAGAGCATGGCGGAAACCCGCAAAAGCCTGGTGGGCAGCGGCGACCGCTCCGAGCGCATTCGCACCTATAACTTCCCCCAGGGCCGGGTCACCGACCACCGCATCAACCTGACGCTGTACAAGCTGGACGAAGTGATTGCCGGTGATCTGGACGCCGTCGTGGTGCCGTTACAGCACGAGCACCAGGCCGAACTGCTGGCTGAACTGGCCAATGAGCAGTGAGCCCCGACTAACCTGCCAGGCCCTGATAAAGGCAGCCATGGCAAAGATCGGCGGTGATTCTCCCAAGCTGGACGCCGAGCTGCTGTTGGCCCGTGCCACCGGCCTGACCCGGACCAGTTTTATTACCTGGCCGGAGCGTGAAATCTCCGAAGCCCAGGCCCAGGATTTTCAGGCCCTGGTGGACCAGCGCGCCGAAGGCCAGCCCATTGCCTACCTGCTGGGCGAACAGGAATTCTGGTCATTGCCCCTGAAAGTCAGCCCCACGACCCTGATCCCGCGCCCGGATACCGAATGCCTGGTGGAAACCGCTCTCGATCTCGCCTTGCCGACGGATGCCCGGGTTCTGGACCTGGGCACTGGCACCGGTGCCATCGCCCTGGCCCTGGCCAGTGAGCGCCGGCAATGGCAGATCATGGCCACGGATCGTGTGGCCGAGGCAGTCGAACTGGCCCGCCAGAACAGCGAACGGCTTGGACTGCCCGTCAGCGTTTTACAAAGCGACTGGTTTGCACAGCTCCCGCCTGAAAGCCGGTTTGATCTGCTGATCTCCAATCCGCCGTACATCCCGGCAAGCGACCGCCATCTTGGCGAAGGCGATGTGCGTTTTGAGCCGACCTCTGCCCTGGTGTCGGGCGACGATGGCCTTGACGATATCCGCACTCTGATCCAGAACGCGCCCGCGTGGCTGACAGACAACGGTTGGCTGATGCTGGAGCACGGCTATGATCAGGGTGAGGCGGTGCGTGAACTGTTTTCGGTCGCCGGCTGGCGGGCCGTTGAAACCCGGCGGGACTACGGTGGCAACGAACGCCTGACCCTGGCCATGAAACCGGCGGATAACCGAACGGAGGCAAACCCATGCTAAGCGACGAAGAACTGCTGCGCTATAGCCGCCAGATTCTGATGCCCGAATTCGACATTGCCGGCCAGGAAAAATTGAAAACCGCCCGAGTGCTGGTTGTCGGTGCCGGCGGCCTGGGTTGCCCGGTAGCGCTTTATCTGGGCGCTGCCGGCGTGGGCCACCTGACCCTGGTGGACGACGACACCATCGAGCTGGCCAACCTGCAACGCCAGATTGCCTTCGAGCAGCACTGGCTGGGCGAATCAAAAGCCGAACGCCTGGCCGACCGGGTGCGGGAGCTGAACCCGGAAGTCTCGGTAACGCCGGTCAACCAGCGGGTGGCGGGTTCTGAGTTCCAGTGCCTGGTACAGGATGCTTCCCTGGTGCTCGACTGCACCGACAACTTCGCCACCCGCTTCTCCCTGAACCGTGCCTGCGTGGCCGCCAGAGTACCGCTGGTTTCCGGCGCGGCCATTCGTGGGGAAGGGCAGCTGTCGGTTTATGACACACGCCAGCCAAAAAGCCCCTGTTACCACTGTCTGTATGAAGAGGAAGGCAGCGAGGAGCTGACCTGTTCAGAGGCCGGTGTTATCGCCCCCTTGGTGGGCATGATTGGCGCCGCCCAGGCCATGGAGGCCATCAAGGTGATCAGCGGCGTCGGCGACCCGTTGGTGGGGCGTCTGTTGATTCTCTATGCCTGGCAGATGCGTTGGCGTGAGATGAAACTGGCCAAAGATCCTGGCTGTCCGGTTTGTTCTAGTTCTCCTTCAAAGCCTGAAAGCGCGCAATGGCCTCCTTCCGGCTCTCCTTCAGGTCCACAATAGGCCTAGGATACCCTTTCGGAATCACACCACCTTTACGCGAAGGCTCGTGAATCCGCTTGCTGTCCAGCTTCGCCAATTCCGGCACCCACCGGCGGATGAATTCGCCGTCGGGGTCAAAGCGCTCGCTTTGGGTTACGGGGTTGAATACCCGGAAGTAAGGCGCCGCATCGGTGCCGGTGGAGGCGCTCCACTGCCAGCCGCCGTTGTTGGATGCCAGGAAACCATCCACCAGGTTCTGCATAAACCACGCCTCACCCAATCGCCAGTCGATGAACAGGTTCTTGGTCAGGAACATGGCCGTCACCATGCGCAGGCGGTTGTGCATCCAGCCGGTGGCTTTCAGTTGACGCATGGCGGCATCGACAATGGGATTGCCGGTGCGGCCTTCTTTCCAGGCTTCAAACGACTCGCCGGGTTGATTCCATTGCAGTGCCTCCGTTTCCGGCTTGAAGGCCCGGTGCATGCTCACCCGGGGGTAGTGGTAGAGGATGTGAATGTAGAAATCCCGCCAGGCAATTTCGTTGATCCAGGTTTCCACTCCCTTGCCTCCCGAGCCCGCCTCGCGGGCCGCGATCAGGCATTGCCGGCCGGAGAGTATGCCGTTGGCCAGGTAGGGCGAAAGCAGGCTGGTGCCATCCAGCGCTGGAAAGTCCCGGTGGTCTTTGTAGTGGGCCGCTTTTTCGGCCACGAAATGCTCCAGTTGGTCGTGTGCGGCCTGTTCGCCAATGGCCATGAGGGGCTCGGGCGCCTCTTCGAACGGCGCGGGCCGGGCGTTGGTCTGGTTGGCTTCGACGGCTGGCCCAATAGCTTTGGGAGCAGGGTAGACCGTGGGCTGACTTTCCTCGATCCAGGCGCGCCATCGCCGGGAGAAAGGGGTGAACACCGAATAGGGCTCGTTTTGCTGGGTCAGGATGTGTCCCACCGGCGCCACGGTCTGGTCACGGTACTTGTGGCATTCGATGCCTTGTTCGGCCAGCCGGGCATGGGCCTGCTTGTCGCGCCGGCGCTCGTTTACGCCGTATTCTTCATTGAAGTGAACCTGTTGTATGCCGTGGTGGCTGCACAGGTTTTCCAATAGGCCCAGGCTGTCATCGAACCGCTGGCCGGTCTCGAAATGCAATGGAATACCCAGTTGCGCCAGCTCCCGGCTCAAGGCATTGGCATGCTCAAGCACAAATTGCACCCGCGCTGCAGACCAGTCATGTTCCTGCCATTGTCCGGGAGTAATCAGGAAAGTGGCTCGCACCGGCTCGCCAGTGGCACAGGCGGCCGTAAGCGCGGGGTTGTCAGCGATTCGCAGGTCGTTTCGGAACCAGACCAGTTGTGTCATTGGGCTATCCGTGTCGGTAAAGGGTGACGATAAGGGTAATTACAGTTACAAAATCATTGGCTTATATATTCGCTGGAACCCCCGGATTGGATTATAGTTCAATGAAAGAGCCTGACTTGAAAAGGAGTCTCTCCCCGGGCATGACTGAACTAGCCGAAAGCCAGCGCGATGGTGTCTGGGCACGCCGATATCAACTGGCTTCTGGCCAGACACAACGGCATCAACTGGGTCAGATTCGGCTATGGGTCAGCCTGCTGGACATGGAATGGCAGGTGCGCCATGAGTCGCTGCCCGCCGATGCAGACCCCTTGACCTGGCATGAGACCGTGGGTCATTGCCAGCCATCGTCTGACCTCCCCCTGCAACGTTTTATTCGACCGGCGAACGACCAGAATCTGGTCCAGTACCTGCCGGCCATGGCTCAGTTGCCCACGGTGATCCGGCCCTATCAGCCACTGACCATTCCGGCGGGCGGTCGCTGCGTGTTGTATGTCGGTACCTCGCTTTGGATGCAGGTTTTACTCGGTGAACAGCAGCAGGTGCTGACAGAATTGCCCCTGGCGACACCGTCCAAAACCTGGCTGGGCGCCAACACCATGCAGGGAGAAATCTGCTACGCCTCAGCCACCTATGGCCGCTTGGTGCTGGAGGCGGTACCCATGCGACCCTGGCGGGCGGTGACACCGGTTACCATCAATAACCGGCGGACGAAACCGCTGTTGCTGGAGCGCTTCAACCTGCCCACACCGTTATTGTCACTGCACCGCAATGAAAGGGGACAGCTGTGGACCCCGGGTGTTGTGGTGGAATGTGAGACGGATATGAGCTCGGCCAGTTTGCGTATAGAGCCCAGGGTAACTGCGGCGGCCGGTGACTGTGAGCTCATCGCTCCGGCCCGTGAAAAGCTGGCCAAGGGGCGAAGTCTGGTAAGGGCCTTTGACCACATATTCGGATAATAGCCGGGAGCAACGGCCGTGTTTGATGAACTTCAGAATACGTTGATGCAGATTGTCGGCAGCATTGCCTGGGGGCAATGGCTGGCGGCCGGCTTTCTGCTGCTGTTGGGGATTGTGCTGGGCACCCTGGTGGCCCGCAGCGCCGGAAAGCTGGCCGAGAATCGCATCTCCCGGCACCACCAGGTGATGATCCGGCGCCTGGTGTTTTATCTGGTCTTCATCATCTTTGCCATGGCGGCCTTGCGCGAGGTCGGCTTCTCCCTGCAGGTGTTGCTGGGCGCTGCCGGTATCCTGACCGTCGCCATTGGCTTTGCCTCCCAGACATCGGCTTCCAATATCATCAGTGGCCTGTTCCTGGTCATGGAGAAGCCGTTTGAGATTGGGAATCTTATTGAGGTTGATGCCACGGTTGGGGAAGTGGTGGCGATCGACCTGTTGAGCGTGAAGCTGAGAACGCGTGACAACCTGTACGTGCGTATTCCCAACGAGACCCTGATCAAGACCCGGGTTGTTAACCGTTCACGCTTTCCCATCCGTCGGGTCGATCTGTTGATCGGTATCGCCTACGCCGAAGATGTGGAGCGGGTGAAAGAGCTGTTATTGTCTCTGGCAGAACAGAACACGGTGTGCCTGGAAGAACCCAAACCCTTTGTGTTGGTGACCGGTTTCGGAGCCTCTTCCGTGGACTTGCAGTTTTCCTTTTGGGTGGTGCAAGAAGAGTTTCTGGAAGGCCGGGGAGCCATGATGATAGAAATCAAAAAAGCCCTGGACCAGGCAGGGATTGAAATTCCGTTCCCTCACACCAGTGTCTACGCTGGCAGCCATTCGGCGCCATTCCGTATCCAACTGGTGGACCCGGAACCCACGCAAAACAAGGATCGACTGGATGCCGACCAAAAAAACTGAAACCATAAAAACCGTTTACCCTGACCGAACCAAGGCCAAGGCCCAGTTGGGCTGGCGTGAATGGGTGGCATTGCCGGATCTGGGTATCAACCGGATCAAGGCGAAAGTGGACACCGGTGCCAGAACGTCCTGTCTGCACGCCTACCGCACAGAGCCCTACACCGAGAACGGCGAGCGCCGGGTGAGGTTCTGGGTGCACCCGGTACAGAATAATCTGCACGAGTCCATCGAGTGTGACGCCAAAGTACTGGATGAACGCACCGTCTCAGATTCCGGCGGCCACAAAGAAGAGCGTCTGGTGATCGAAACCACCCTGGTGGTGGGCGATTTGAGCTGGCCGGTTGAAATGACCCTCACCAACCGTGACACCATGCGCTTTCGTATGCTGCTGGGGCGAACCGCCATGTCCGGGCGCTCCGAAATTTACCCTGAAGCTTCGTATCTTGCCGGCGAACCGGTATTGAGGACCTGATCTATGAAAATTGCCGTACTGTCCCGAAACAAGCACCTCTACTCGACCCGTCGCCTGATGGAAGAGGGCGTTAACCGGGGCCATGAGGTTCGGGTGATTGACTGTTTGCACTGTTCCATGAACATTACCTCGGCTGACCCGCGGATCAGCTACCACGAGGAATACCTGGAAGATTACGACGTGGTGATTCCCCGAATCGGTGCATCGGTTACGTTTTACGGGACGGCGGTATTGCGCCAGTTCGAGATGATGGGCGTGTTTCCGGTGAACGAGTCGGTGGCCATTACCCGCTCCCGGGACAAGTTGCGTTCCCTGCAACTGCTCGCCCGCAAGGGCGTCGGCATGCCGGTCACCGGCTTCGCCAACAAGCCGGACAACGTGCCCGAACTTTTGCAGATGGTGGGCGGTGCGCCGGTGGTGATCAAGCTGCTTCAGGGCACCCAGGGCATTGGCGTGGTGCTGGCGGAAACCCGCAAGGCCGCCGAAAGCGTGATCGAGGCGTTCATGGGCCTGAAGGCCGACATCCTGGTGCAGGAATTCATCAAGGAAGCCGGCGGTGCCGACATTCGCTGCTTCGTGATCGGCGGCAAGGTGATTGCCGCCATGAAACGCCAGGGCGCCGAAGGCGAATTCCGCTCCAACCTGCACCGTGGCGGCTCGGCTTCGCTGATTCGCATTACCCCGGAAGAGCGCCGCACCGCCATTACCGCCGCCAAGGCCATGGGTCTCAACGTGGCGGGCGTGGATTTGCTGCGTTCCAGCCGGGGCCCGCTGGTGATGGAGGTAAACTCCTCGCCTGGCCTGGAAGGCATTGAGAACGCCACTGGCAAGAACGTCGCGGGCATGATCATCGACTGGACCGAGAAAAACTACAAACCGTGGAAGACCCGCACCAAGGGCGGTAGAGGTTAATTAGCATGGCCAGAGCGCCTTTTGAGATTGCCGGCATCCAGATCAAGGCCGGCACCCGGCAAACGGTCGAAGTGCCCGTGGCCAAGCTGTACACCCACACGCCGCTGCACATTCCGGTGGAAGTAGTGCATGGCCGGCGCAGTGGCCCGGTAATGATGGTGTGTGGCGCCATTCATGGCGATGAAATCAACGGCGTGGAAATCATCCGCCGCGTGCTGAAGAACTCAGCCTTGCGCCACTTGCGTGGCACCCTGCTGGCGGTGCCTATCGTCAATATTTTCGGTTTTGTGCAGCGCACCCGCTACCTGCCTGACCGGCGCGACCTGAACCGCTGTTTCCCGGGTTCCGAAAGTGGCTCGCTGGGCGGGCGCATTGCCTACCTGATCCGTAGCCAGATCATGGAGCAGGTCACCCACATTATCGACTTGCACACCGGCGCCATTCACCGCTTCAACCTGCCGCAGATCCGGGCCGAGCTGAAAAAGCCGGAAACCGCCCGCATGGCGGAAGCCTTTGGTGCGCCCATTATCATCAATGCCGGTCTTCGTGAGGGTAGCCTGAGGGCCTACGCGGACTCTCAGGATATTCCGGTAATTACCTTCGAAGGGGGTGAAGCCCTGCGTTTCGACCAGGTGGTGATATCGAGTGGGGTGAAAGGGGTGGTTCGAGTGATGCGCGCCCTGGAAATGATTCCCGCCAGAAGAGGCCCGAAAGCTCCGAAAAAACGCTCGGAAACGGCCGCCAGTTCCCAATGGGTGAGGGCGGATATCGACGGCATCATGCGCCCGGTGGCCCGGCTGGGCCAGAAAGTGAGCAAGGGCCAGCGCCTGGCCATGGTGGCCGACCCCTTTGGTGAGACTGAGGTTGCGGTGACGTCGCCCTGCGCCGGCATCGTGATCTGCGTGAACAACCTGCCGCTGGTGAACGAGGGCGAGGCCATCTACCACATTGCCCGCTTCGATGAGCTGTCCGAAGCGGAAAAAGCCATGGACTACTTCCGGAGCTCTTATGAAAACCAGCTGGATGAAGACACGGTCGTACCGGCCCATCCGTGGGATGAAGGCTAGAATTGAGGAGATGCCATGATCTGGCACCAGAACACCATTGAACTGGCCCCGCGTTCCCGGGGTTTCCACCTGATTACCCGGGATATTCTGGAACAGGTGGACATTGCCAATTGCGAGGTGGGCGTGCTGCACCTGTTCATCCAGCACACCTCCGCCTCCCTGGCGATTAATGAAAACGCCGACCCGGACGTTCGCGGCGACCTGGAGCGCCATTTCAACGTGATGGTGCCCGAAGGCGCCGATTACTACGAACACACCCTGGAAGGCCCGGACGACACCACCTCCCACATCAAGAACGTGATCATCGGCCCATCACTCACCATCCCCGTGACCCACGGCGAGCTGGCGCTGGGTACCTGGCAGGGCATCTACCTGTGTGAGCACCGGAACAGCGCGGGTAGTCGGCGGGTGGTGGCGACCTTGCAAGGGCGCTGGTAGCGGTCGTCAGCTCGCGTCACTTTTTCTACCCATCCGCGCTCCCGGGATGGGTAGATATCCACACATTGTTTTGTCTCTGCTCTCAGGGTAATTAGAGTAAGTACCTGTTACGTCAGTACTTACCGAAGCTGGCCCGCTCCTTGCTGTTGTCTGTGCAAGCCGTCTCAGGACGGTTTCGTTGAGCACCCGACAACCAAAATCACATGGGAGCACACTTCTATGACACTCAAGACCATTTTGGCAGCGGCCGTTGCCACCACCGTGATCGCCAGCCCGGCGATGGCGCAGGACAAATCTGACTGGCCGGACAACTTTACCGTGGGCACCGCCAGCCAGGGCGGTACTTACTTCGCTTATGGCTCCGGCTGGGCCAACTACATGTCAGAGGTTCTCGGCATTTCCGGTGGTGCGGAAATCACCGGTGGGCCGATGCAGAACATGGCGCTGGTACACACCGGTGACCTGAAGTTCGGTCTGACCACCATGGGCCCCGCTCGTGAATCGATGGAGGGCAACAGTCCGCTGGCGCCGGGCATGAAGATGGACAACGTGTGTGCCATGTTCCCCATGTACCAGACACCGTTCTCCATCACCACGCTGAGCAGCTCCGGTATCGATACCATCTCCGACATTCCGGACGGTGCCACTATCGGTTTCGGTCCGGCAGGGTCCACGTCTGACACCTATTTCCCGCGCATGATGGAAACCCTGGGTGTGGACTTTGAGCGTCGTAACGGTAGCTGGTCCGATCTGGGTGGTCAGCTGCAGGATGGTCTGATCGACGTCATCGCCTTCGCGGCCGGTATCCCGATCCCGGCTGTCAGCCAGCTGGAAGTACAGACCGATGTAAACATCATCGGCATGAACGACCAGGAAGCGGAAACCATCGTGAACAACTTCCCGGTATCCGAATTTGTGATCCCGGCCAGCACTTACCAGTCGCTGGAGGAGCCGTCTCGCGTGGTCTCCATGTGGAATTTCGCCATGGCCAACTGTGATGTACCGGACAGCATGGTCTACGAAATGGTGAAAGCCACCATGGAGAACAACAAGAAGATGGTCTCCATCCACAAGGCGGCGACCACTTCCGTTCCGGAAAACTATGACAAGAACAACGTTCTGCCCTGGCATCCGGGCGCAGCTCGCTGGTTCAACGAAAATGGTTATGAAATTCCGGAAGACAAGATCCACAACTAATGGCTGTGTGATCGTGTAAAGGGGGCCGCCCACCCGGGCGGTCTCTGCACTCCGCCGGCTCAGGCTGGCTGGGCTTTTCCGCTAGCAGGTTGCAACATGTCTACTGAACACGAAATCCAACATTCGCCCCGGGTGACCGAGGACGAAGATCATATCCTCGCACACGACGTTGATGAGGAGCCGGTCGAGCCCAATCGACGGTTGTTTGAAGGCTGGCTGCTGAAGCTGGTCACGTTGATGACCATCGGCTACTCCGTCTTTCACTTGTACACGCTGAATATTGCGCCACTGGAAACCTGGTCTTTCCGGATTCTGCACGTGGCCGGCGCCTTGATCCTTGGCTTTACCCTTTACGCCGGCGCCCGGTTTGCCACTGCGGAGGAAGGCGGTGTTCGTCATCGCTGGACCACCTGGATTGCCGGTGTGGCGATGCTGCCGGCCCTATACGCGCTTTACCAGGGTTTTGCGTTCCTGCAGATGATTAACGATGGCGCCATGCGTATTGCGCCTGAACTGGAAACCTGGCACTACGGTTGGCCGCTTCTGGCTGCAACCACACTGGGTATTCTGGTTTCCTGGTTCCATCAGCGTGATCGTGCCCGTTTCAGTGTGCCGGATCTGGTGCTGATTGTATGCTCGGCCGCTGTGGCCACCTATCTGCTGGTGATTTTCAACACGCCGGTGCGTATGTCCACCGGGACGTCTTTCGCGCCTGTGGGTATTTCCTTTGCTGCCGTTGCCGGTTCGGCCCTGATTCTTGAAATGACTCGCCGTGTGGCGGGCATGTCTTTGGTGGTGATTGCCGTTGTCTTCCTGGTGTATGTGTTCGCCGGCCCCTATCTGCCGGGCTTCCTGGGCTACCCGGGGCTGTCGGTACAGCGCTTCTTCAGCCAGGTGTATACCGATGCCGGTATCCTTGGGCCGACCACTGCAGTGTCGTCCACGTACATCATTCTGTTCATTATCTTCGCGGCTTTCCTGCAGGCCTCGAAGGTAGGTGATTACTTTGTAAACTTCGCTTTTGCCGCCGCCGGTCGTTCCCGGGGTGGTCCGGCGAAAGTATCCATTTTCGCTTCCGGCCTGATGGGCATGATCAACGGCACCAGTGCCGGTAACGTGGTGTCCACCGGCTCACTGACCATCCCGTTGATGAAGAAGGTGGGCTACAAGAAAACCTCCGCCGGTGCGGTGGAAGCCGCTGCGTCTACGGGTGGCCAGATCATGCCTCCGATCATGGGCGCGGGCGCGTTCATCATGGCCGAAATCACTGGTATCCCGTATACCGAGATCGCCATTGCCGCGATCATCCCGGCCATCCTGTACTTCGCCTCCGTGTACTTCATGGTGGACTTTGAGGCTGCCAAGACCGGCATGCGTGGCATGCGCGAGGATGAGCTGCCCAAGCTCAAGCGTCTGCTCAAGCAGGTGTACCTGTTCATCCCCATCATCATCCTGATCGTGGCACTGTTCCAGGGTTATTCGGTGATTCGCGCCGGTACGCTGGCGACCGTCTCCGCAGCTGTGGTGAGCTGGCTCTCACCCAACAAGATGGGGATTCGTCAGATTCTGCATGCGCTGGATATCGCCTCCATGATGGCCATCCAGATCATCGTGGTGTGCGCCGCCGCCGGTATCATCGTGGGTGTGATCTCACTCACCGGCGTGGGCGCGCGCTTCTCCGTGCTGCTGCTGGACGTGGCTCAGGCCAGCCATCTGTTGGCGCTGGTGTTCGCGATGTTCATTTCCATCCTGCTGGGCATGGGCATGCCGACCACCGCCGCCTATGCGGTGGCTGCCTCGGTGGTGGCTCCGGGCCTGGTGCAGCTGGGTATTGAGCCGCTGACGGCGCACTTCTTTGTGTTCTACTTCGCGGTGGTGTCTGCCATTACCCCGCCGGTGGCCCTGGCTTCCTACGCGGCGGCGGGCATCTCCGGTGCCAATGCCATGTCCACCTCGGTGGCCTCGTTCCGCATTGGTATCGCGGCGTTCATCGTGCCGTTCATGTTCTTCTACAACAGTGCGCTGTTGATGGAAGGCAGTTGGTTCGAGATCGCCCGTGCGCTGGTGACCGCCACCTTCGGTGTGTACCTGCTGTCCGGCGGCGTGATGGGCTGGATGTTCAAGGTGCAGGCGGCTTGGCCGGTTCGTATCCTGCTGATTCTGGCCGCCCTGTTGATGATCGAGGGCGGGCTGATCACCGATGGTGCCGGCATTGGTGCCGCCGTGCTGGCCTTCCTGATCCAGCGTCAGCGCCGGGCCAGGCTGGCCCCGGCAGAAGCCTGACTATGGCGCGCCGGCAGGCTGGCTTGTGTCCGCCTGCCGGTAGCGCTAGTCTGGCGCTTTTTCCGGAATCCCTGCCATGCCGTTGAGAATTGGTGCCTCTGTCCTGTTTGTTGCAACCCTGGTGGTGTCCTGGGTGCTGGGCGGCTACGTGGGCTACCGCCAGGTTGAGCAGGAAAGCCTGGAAGAATCCTTCCGGTATCGGCAGCTGGTGGCTAACGAGCTGAACCGATACCTACCCATCCCCGAACTAATGGCCGAGCATCCAGTGATGGAGCAGGCCCTTCTGAATCCAGACGATTCCGAACTCATTCTCGCGGCCAATCAGGAAATGCAGCGGATGGCCACTATTGTGGGCAGTTCGGATGTGTATCTGATGAATGCCGGTGGACTGACCATCGCCGCCAATAATTATCAGGAGCGCGATAGCTTTGTGGGTCGCCGCTTTGATTTCCGGCCGTATTTCTCCGAGGCCATGGCAACCGGCGATTCCGCGGTCTACTTTGCCCTGGGAACCACGTCGGGCATTCGCGGCCTGTACTTTTCACACCCCGTGCGGGCGGCCAGCGGTGACCTGGTCGGGGTGGTTGCGGTTAAGGTGCTGGTCCATGAACTGGAGTCCCAGTGGCACCGCCCCGCAGCCAAACGGGACGCAGAAATGGTGGTGCTCGATAGGGCCGGAATCAGCTTCCTGTCCAGTCGTGACGACTGGCTGTACCGTGACTTTTCCGGTGGCCACAACGGGGCCTTGCCCCTGGAATCCCGTCGGCGTTACCCCGACAGGGAGCTCCGGCCCATGCGGATTGAGCAGCAGACCCGGCCTTGGGGGCTGTCCGAGCAGTCGGAACGCATTCGCCTGATGACCCCGAAAGGGCCGAAGGATTACCTGAACACGGAGACGCCCTTGCCGAGGCTGGACTGGACCCTGCGGGTGATGGTGTCCACGGATCCGGTTCTGGTATCCCGTGTGGGCTTTATGCTGGCCGGCACCGCTTTGTTTTTCGGTGTGTTGCTGGCCTGGCTATATGTTCGTGAACGTTCGCGGCGGGAGGCCGAGCTGGCGCTTCGCGGCGAACAGTTGGAGCAGAGCGTGGCCGCCCGTACCCGTGACCTTGAACACTCCAACCAGCAACTGCTTGAAGAAATCCGCGAGCGGGAGCGAGCGCAGAGTGAATTGCGTGAAACCCAGCAGGAGCTGGTCCAGGCAGCCAAGCTGGCCGTACTGGGGCAGATGTCCGCCGGGCTGAACCATGAAATGAATCAGCCGCTCACGGCCATCCAGACCTACGCGCGCAACAGCCGCCGTTTCCTTGAGAAAGGCGCCACCGAGATGGTGGATGCCAACCTGGCGGAAATCGTGATGCTGTGCGACAAGCTGGCGGAGCTGACCCGCCAGTTCAAGGTATTTGCCCGCAAATCCGAGGGCCCGCCCACACTGGTGGATTTGCGCCAGTCGGTGGATGCGGCCCTTAAGATTATTTCTGCCCAGAAGAGCAGTGAGGGTGTTGATATTGAATGGCGTCGCCCGGAGGCCCCGGTGTGGTGCCACGGAGACCTGATCCGTATCGAACAGGTGTTGATCAACCTGTTGGCCAACGCGGTTCAGGCGGTTGAAGGCCAGGCAGAGCCCGCGATTACGATTGATATTGAGCCCCTGCATGGTTTCTGGTGCTGTTCGGTGCGGGATAATGGGCCAGGGTTGCCCGCCAACACCGAACAGCTGTTCGAGCCCTTCTTCACCACCAAATCGGTGAAGCAGGGGTTGGGCCTGGGATTGTCCATCTCCCGGCAGATCGTCGATGCCCTGGGTGGCAGTCTCACCGGCCATAACCGTACCGACGGATCGGGAGCGGAATTCGTACTTACCTTGCCCAAGCGGGAGACAGAGTAATGACACAAGCGTCCGTCATTTTTGTGGATGATGATCCCCATATTCTCCAGGCGCTGGCCCAGAGTCTGACGTTGGAGGATCTGCCGGTCGCCTGTTTTGAAGACGCGCCTTCGGCGCTCAGGACCATTACGCCCGAATACTCCGGGGTGATCCTGTGCGATTACAACATGCCGGAAATGGATGGGCTGGAGATGCTGGAGAAGGTGCGGGCTGTGGATGACAGCATCCCGGTGATCCTCCTGACCGGCCAGGGCGACATCAGCACCGCCGTATCGGCCATGCAGAAAGGCGCGTACGACTTTATCGAAAAGCCGTTTGATCACGACGAGTTGATTGAACTTCTGCGCCACGCCCTGGAAAAACGCCACCTGGCGCTGGAGAACCGGCGCCTGAAAGCGCAGTTGCGGCAAATGGCCCGGCCGGGCCCGCGTATTTTTGGCGAATCCCGTCCCATGCAGCAGATGATGGCAACCGTGCAGTCGGTGCTGGACATATCCGCCAATATCCTGCTGCACGGTGAGACCGGCTCCGGTAAGGATGCGTTGGCCCGTTATATCCACGAGAGCAGCCCCCGCAGTGCCCATAACTTTGTCGCGATTAACTGCGGTGCGGTGCCTGAAAACCTGATTGAGAGTGAGCTTTTCGGCCATGAACCAGGGGCCTTCACCGGTGCCGAGAAGCGCCGGATTGGCAAGATCGAGCATGCCCATAAGGGCACTCTGTTTCTGGACGAAGTTGAGAGCATGCCGCTGTCGCTGCAGATCAAGCTGCTGCGGGTGCTCGAAGAACAGAAAGTGGAGCGGCTGGGCAGCAACCAGGTGCAGGAAGTGGACGTGCGCATCATTGCCGCCACCAAGGCGGACCTGAAAAAGCTCAGCGATGAAGGCGAGTTCCGGGCCGACCTGTACTACCGCTTGAACGTGGTAAAAGTGAACATACCGCCTCTGCGTGAGCGCAAGGAGGATATCCCTCTGTTGTTTCACCACTTCGTGCTGGTGGCTGCCGCCCGTTACGATCGTGAGAGCGTGCCGCTGGATGCGGGGCAGGCCAGTCGGCTGATGGAGCGGCCCTGGCCGGGCAACGTGCGGGAGCTGCGCAACCTGGCCGAACGCTACGTGCTGCTGGGGCCAGCTGCCCTGAGGGAAGGTGAGTCTGCCGATGGCGCCAGCATCACCAGCCGACAGACGCTATCGGAGATGATGGACAGCTTTGAGCGCTCGGCCATCATCAGCGCCCTCAATGCCTGCCAGGGCAGTATCAAGGACACCATGGTGCAGTTGGGTATCGCCCGCAAGACCCTCTACGACAAGATGAAGAAGCACGGGCTGGACAAGGCTCAGTTCAAAGACTGAGCCTGTCCACGATTTCCCGTTAGAGATTGGCCTCGGCATACTCCGCCAGGATAGACCGGGGAACGCCCTGCAGGTGAATGTGCCCACCGTGCTGGAAGCCCTTGAAACGTTCGGTCATGTAGGTCAGCCCTGAACTCAGCGGGCCGAGGTAGGGGGTGTCGATCTGTGCCAGGTTGCCCAGACAGATGACCTTGGAGCCGGTGCCGGCCCGGGTAATGATGGTTTTGACCTGGTGCGGGGTCAGGTTCTGGCATTCGTCGATGATCAGCAACGTGTGCTGGAAGCTGCGCCCGCGCAGGTAGTTCATGGATTTGAAGTGCAGCGGTACCTTGCTGAGGATGTAATCCACGCTGGCGGTCATGTTCTCGTCGTCCTCATGCAGGGCCTCAAGGTTGTCGACGATGGCGCCCAGCCAGGGCTCCATTTTTTCCGCCTCGGTGCCCGGCAGGAAGCCGATGTCTTCGTCCAGTCCCTGGGTGGAACGGGTGGCGATGATGCGCTTGTAGGCTTTGCTGGCCACGGTCATTTCAATGCAGGCGGCCAGGGCAAGAATGGTCTTGCCCGAGCCGGCGGAGCCGGTGAGGTTGATCAGGTGGATGTCCGGGTCCATCAGCAGGTGCAGGGCCATGGCCTGGTAAATGTCCCGGGGCATCAGACCCCAGACTTCCGCGTTCAGCAGGTCATGCTGGTGCAGGTCCTTGATCACCAGCTGGTCCGGTGACACGTCGGTTACCTGGCCGATGAAGCCCTGCTCATCCAGCACGAACTCGTTCACGTTCATCTTGGCCAACTCACCTTCGCGCTTGAGCAGGTGCTCGGTCACGCCTTCCCGCTGCACCGTCTCCACTTTCTCGATGCCGTCCCAGAACGAGCCGGGAAATTCCTTGTAGCCCTTGGGCAGCAGGTCAATGTCGTCCAGCAACTGGTCGTTGTGGTAATCCTGGGCCTCTACGCCAAAGCCACGGGCTTTCAGGCGCATGTTGATGTCCTTGCTCACCAGGATGATGTCCCGCGACTTGTGCTTGTTCTGCAGTGACGCCAGGGTGTTGATGATCTTGTTGTCGTTCAGGTGCTCGGGCAGGGCGTGATGAACGCTGTGATCGGTGTTCATGATGATGGAGAGCTTGCCCAGGGGCTCGGCCTTTTTGCCCCGCAGGATCGGCACGCCTTTCTCGATCTCCCCCGGCGTGGCATCGCCCAGCAGACGGTCGATGGTGCGAATGGCCTGGCGACAGTCGGCAGCCACGGCCTGCTTGCCGGATTTCAGGTTGTCGAGCTCTTCCAGGACCGTCATCGGAATGATGACTTCGTGTTCTTCGAAATTCAGGAGGGCGTTGGGATCGTGGATCAGGACGTTGGTGTCGAGGACATACATCTTACGGCGAGCTTGCGGTGCTCTTGGCATTGGCGGCGCTACCTCTTTCCCTGTCTGTTGAATAAAAGCTTAGCCATTCCCTGGCTGATCGTCATCCTTGACATCAGCATAGGGGGTTATTTTTCCGGGAGTGTGACATTCAGCTCAAGCACGGAGCAGTGATCGTTGCGGTCGACGTCCACCTGCACCATGTCGTCGCTGATCTGCACGTATTTGCGGATGACTTCCACCAGTTCCTGTTGCAGCTGGGGCAGGTAATCCGGCTGCGCCCGCTGGCCCCGTTCATGGGCCACGATGATCTGCAGGCGTTCCTTGGCCACACTGGCGGATTTGGGCTTCTTGCTTTTGAAATAGTTCAGAAAACTCATGCCTAGGCCCCTTTGAACATGCGGCTGAAGAAGCCTTTTCTCTGGGCGGTGAGGAAACGATGCTCACGTTCTTCGCCCAGCAGGCGGGCTACTGCATCCTCGTAGGCCTGACCGGCGTCGCTGTCTTCCTCCAGGATCACGGGCAGGCCCTGGTTGGAGGCGTTCAGTACCACCTGGCTTTCCGGAATCACGCCCAGCAGCGGAATGGCCAGGATTTCCTCCACGTCCTGTACCGAGAGCATTTCGCCCTTGTCTACCCGCTCGGGATTGTAACGGGTCAGCAGCAGGTGCTCCTTGGCCGGCTCCAGGCCATTTTCCGCGCGCTTGGACTTGCTTTGCAGGATGCCCAGGATACGGTCGGAATCGCGTACCGAGGACACTTCCGGGTTGGTGACCACGATGGCTTCATCGGCGTGGTACAGGGCCATCAGGGCGCCATGTTCGATGCCGGCGGGAGAGTCGCAGACGATGTAGTCGAAGGTTTCTGACAGCTCGTTGATGACCTTCTCAACGCCTTCTTTGGTGAGGGCTTCTTTTTCCCGGGTTTGCGAGGCCGGCAGGATGTACAGGCCGTCCACCCGCTTGTCTTTGATCAGCGCCTGGTTGAGAGTGGCCTCGCCCTGGATCACGTTCACGAAGTCATACACCACACGGCGTTCGCAGTTCATGATCAGGTCCAGGTTGCGAAGGCCCACGTCGAAGTCGATCACGACGGTTTTCTGGCCGTGCTTGGCCAGGCCGGTGCTGATCGAGGCGCTGGTGGTGGTCTTGCCCACGCCGCCTTTTCCCGAAGTTACGACAATGATTCTAGCCAAGGTTAAATTCCTGTTTCGCGGTGGATTTTGTGTATCTTCACATGTTGTGGGCGGTACAACATCAGGCCTTCTCCAGTGGCTTTACCACCAGCAGGTCGTCCTTGAGCTGGATGTGCACGGCGCTCTTCCAGCCGTTGTCCTGAAGATCCTCGGAGATTTTATAGTGTCCGGCGATGGACACAAGCTCTGCTTCCAGGGATTGGCAAAAAATCCGAGCGCCCTCGGTGCCATGAATACCGGCCAGGGCCCGGCCTCTCAGAGGACCGTAAATGTGGATGTCGCCTGCGGCCAGCACTTCCGCACCGGCCTGCACCGGCGCCAGGATTACCAAATCGCCCTCGGGCGCGGTGATCTGTTGTCCGGAGCGCACCGGTTGGGTGATGACTTTTGCCGGTGCCGGTTGCGCCAGGGTTGGCGATGGCTCCGGGGCGGCCTCCGGCTGTTGGGCAGGGGCTTCCGATTTGGCTTCGCGCAGGCTGCCACCGGGCAATACCGGTAACTCGGCACTGCGGGCCAGTCGGCGCTGGTCATCGGTGGCGGCGCGCACACCAATCACATGGATGTTGTAACGGCGACAGGTGCCAATAATCTTGAAGAAGTCCAGCTCCCGGTCGGGCCCTTCGTACTTATCCAGACTGATCACCAGGGGGATATCCTTGAAAAAGCCCGGTGCCTGACTGATTTTCTCACGCAGGTTGGCTTCGAATTCGGTGTCATCGAAATAATAAAGCTCAAGGGCGGTCAGTGAGACGCTTGCGCTTTTCAGCTGGAAGCTCTGGCTGACGCCAGTGGTGGCGGTGTCGCTCATGTGGTGCTCTTTCCCTGGATCAGGAATCTGTTGAAGGCCCGTGAGCCTTTAATCGGCGGGTCGGGCGTTGGAACTCCTGACATTTTCGGCATGTTGGCTTAAGATACAAGGCTGTATAAATGTACACTAGTCGGA
>ERZ1673960.71-NODE-71-length-26371-cov-29.427915_pt1 | contig 26371 bp, 27 predicted proteins | sample MGYA00580190_ERZ1673960 | MGnify/ENA primary metagenome ERZ1673960 (study PRJEB41334, sample SAMN05608106) | rock metagenome | biome: terrestrial subsurface; feature: shale formation; material: shale | place: USA: Pennsylvania ...
CCTTCTTCGATATTGCTAAGAATGCCATTTACACAGATATTTTTACACTCTCGATTTGGCGATATCGCTCCGTACACTTGCTCATGTTTCATATTAAAGTCTAATCAATTCTAAACTCCTTAATATGTTTAAGTTTGCCCTGAGCATCAGTAACTTTAAGTATTCGCGTTGATTCCGAAATGAAAATGCCACTCGGTACACTAGTGTCGTGAATGACGATTCTATCGGAGGGGACTTCGTCGGAGTTACCGACTTTGTACGCTTCAATTGTGCATGGAAAAAACTGTTTGCACCACGACGGGTCAACGGGCATTAATTCTTTACCCAATCGTGCCCATTGGGGACGGTTTAAGCGGTACTCAGTACGCGGCCAAATTACGGTAACATCGTACTCTTCCGGCGTTGGAGACCAATACTCACCGTTCCCTTTTGTTAGCACAACGGGATTACTGAAATCATGTTTATCGATGACCCAAGTATAACTTTTGGGTTCGTATTTTACGTCGCTTCGCTCGGTGAAGTCTGTTTGATTGATGGTCAGTGGATCAGTCTTTAGTGACTCTTTCAAATAGTGAGCGAGCCATCGGCTTTCATTAATGTGACTATATCCCACATGAATGAGCATTTTGGCATCGGGCTCACTGTTAAATACTTTTGTGCGAAGATTCTTCACAGCACTTCGCTCCCGCGCCTCTGTTCCCGCTCCGACTTCAGAACCGTAATCATAGGATACGAGTTGAAACCCCAACTGACGAGCTCGCAGCACTAAATTGGAAAAAAGCGGTTCATTTGTGTAAAAGCCTGCTTTCTCGTTAACGTATTCAGGGGGTAACTTATTTTCAGCGTTAGCCGAGAGTGCCTCTAAAGCCAAATAGCGAAATCCTTGGTTCCATAGACTTTCCAGTAACCTGTAGGTGAGAATGCGGTGTTGCGGTACATGGTGAGCTTCGTTGACCATCACTATTTGATACTTACCAGCGGTATCAGCAATGTTTTTGACAGCATCTTGTGTTTTCAACGCTTTAACCGCGGTGTTTAACTGATCAGAGTAAGGGTCGTGTTGATCAAAGGCATACAGGGCTTGCTGGTGTTGCCCCGTAAATGAATATGCTGTGCCAAGCTCTTGCAGCAGAAAATCGAGCACAGGATGATTATCTTCATACTCTAATAAAAGTGCCTCCAAAATTTCGATTTTAGCACTTAAGGTTTTTCCATTGGTTTGTTCATAGACTCGACTAGACGCCCTATTTATTTCCTTTAAATATTCTTCTGCAGACAACTCGTCAGCAGAGAGCGGCAACACACTGAATAAAGTGATCATGAATACCGCAACCAAGTTCAACGTTTTCACAAATTATATTCCTTGAATTATTGTTGTTGGCGTGACCTTAGAGTGACCTTCATTTTTTTCAATACGAATCACCGTAAACAACTTATATAAACACCAAAATAACAAAACACGCAAAATTTTCGAAGTGAGCGAGCCTCGTATTTTCGGCATTCCTCATACTGATGAGCAACGTAGAGGCTAGTCACTATTTGAAGTAGACCAAGAGTCAGAAATGTCTGCTGCTCGTTCATTGCTGACGTTCAGCTTTGTGCCAAGAGCGGACCGTGGTATCAGCTGACCTTGCCGCTTCAATTAACTTACGCGAGTACCGTAGTGGGAGTTATTTTGACGCGATAAATATCGCTAGTTTGTTCGATACTCACGCTCCAGTTCATGACTTTAGCGATGCGTTTTACTAAATACTGACCATGACCCAAGCCCTGATAGTAAGGACGCTCTGAGGACTCCCCCAAACTATTTTCAAAAACAATCGCCCCGCCATCACTTTGATGAACCCTGAGACCGCTAGCATCGCCATGGTAAAAACCATTGCTTATCAGGTTCTGACACAACAAACTGATTAAATTTTGATTGCCGTATACTCTAAGTCGGGGTGGAAGGTCGACATGACAGTCAAAAACAAGGTCCGGGTGCACACGATGAATTCCTAAAATGGCCTCCTCTAGCAGCGGCACAAAACTCAATTCAGTAAAGTTGAGGTTTTCCTTGCGAGCCAGAGCAAGTAACACATTGATTGTTTGTTGGAGCTCACTCGTTGCATGCTGCAAAAGCTTCATCGTGTCAGGTGGTAGGGCGTCATCACGAATGAGTGTCAGAGTGTTTTTGATTAACGTAATCGGTGTACGTAATTCATGGCTAACGTCGCGCGTAAAGTCTTTTTCACGTTGCAAAGCGCTCTGCAATTCAGAGTAAGTGTAATAAAAAGCATCCGCTAACTGACCAATTTCGTCCTCACGAGATAAACGTTTAATCGACGCGTCAGCATTGTCACGTTGCCGAAGAACCTGCTCCGTCAGGTTCCGAATGGGCTGAGCTATTCGGTTCGCGATAATCCAAGTAGCAAGCAAAGCCAATACGATAGCAGCCAGCGCCAAACTCGTGTTAAATAAATTTAACACGCCATTAAATCTGGAAAAAGGTAAGGCTTCGGTTGCATCTAACAGTTTCCATACCGGGGCTCCTTGCGCGTCTTTGGTTGCGTAGCTATAAACCGTCTGCTCTACGCATTCATAGACAGTTATGTTCGTATCATGGAGTAAAGACGTTGAGTTGCACGCTGGCAAGTCTACTTCGGAATACACTGTCGTTATCATTCCGGGTGGATCAGTCTCTAACAAGACTGACGCTGTAACGGCTTCAGATGTGGTGATCGCGAGATAGCTCAGACGCATGTAGACGAAGCTAATGATGAGAACCAAAACGCCAAATGAGATGAATAACTTGGCTCTTATGCTATTAGCCCTCATCTTAATCCAGTCCTTTAAGTTGGTAGCCCACATTACTGATGGTAAACAGAAGCTGTCGCCCGCTCACATGCTCTAACACCTTACGCAAAGAATAGATATGGGACTTCAATGCATTACTTTCAGGTGGATCTGCGCCCCAAATAGCACTTATCAGGTTGGAGCGACTCACTGGATAAGGATGGGCAACGAGCAACTCGCTCAAAAGCTTTAAGCCGATGCCGGTCAGTGGTATTGGTGTCTGCTGCCAGTGTGCGGTCATCGCACGCATATCGACTCGCAAACCGCCTTCGATTAATAAGCTGTCCCGGTGGAGTTCGGGGCGTCGAGAGAGCGCCTCGCAGCGCAGTGCTAGTTCACGTAAATCATATGGTTTCGTCAGGTAATCATCGGCACCATGACCAAAGCCTTTGGCTTTATCTTCAAAGGCATCACGCGCAGTTACCATTAATATGGGCTGATTGCGTTGGGCTTGTTCTTTGATAGCCTGACAGACGGCTAGGCCATCTGTGTCAGGAAGATTCAAATCAAGTAAGATTACGTTAAATTGCGCGTTTAATGCTAGTTTTAATCCTAACTGTCCAGAGGAGGCAAAATCCACGTTCCACCCCAACCCTTCGAGAAAGTCGACGACCTGTCTGGCAATCGCTAAGTTATCCTCGATAAGTAAAATTGAACGTTCTTTGGGCATGGTGTACTCCTCTTAAACACTTTCTTATTATGAGCCTTCGGCGGCAAGATTCAAAATAGCATTCGCTATCTCTTCTGGATACTCACTATGAATCGAGTGACCCCATTTGTCGGAACGAATATGCTGACCAGCCCGAATTAAACTAAATAGCTCGTTATGCATTTGCATCCATAATTCTTTGCCAGCTTTAGTCTCCTCAATAAACATTGGCTCAGGATGAATCTGCGTCGAGGTATAAAGTGTCACACGCAGATCAGCAGGTAACGGTATCAAGTTTTCATCAGTGCTATCGAGTTCTTGCATGAGCACCTTATAGTGCGGCAATAGATGTGAGGGCATGTATTTTGCCATCACCTTGTCATCGCGCGCGACGCGCTCAGAATCCAGTTTTCGATAACGCACGCGTTGAACTTTAACTGTTGGTTCAATAAGCACCACGCCAAGTACCTGCGAGCTAGCCTCGCGCATAGCTTCGGTCACAATTAAACCTCCATAGGAGTGCCCTACCACAATAACTTGACGCTGTTCACTCTCACGGTGAATCTTTTTGATTAATGAACTAACGTCTTGCTGAATAGTTGTCGGCTGAGTGTTTGCAGACGTCAGGCTGAGGCGAGTTGGATTGATGATTTTGATATTGTCCGGTAGCTGCTCGATGACTGGGTTCCAAACTTCTCCGTCGATACCGAACCCAGATTCAAAAATAACAGTTACTTCTTCTGCCGCAAACGCGTAAGTCGGGATTAGTAAAAACAAACAATAAATAATTTTATGTAGACGCATGAGTCGCTCCTTTATGTAATTTCAAATGAAATTATCAGAGCAAAGGTGAAATAGCGGTGAAAAAAGATCGCTACTATCTGGTAAAGCCGAATATTAGTAGTCGCATTTTCCTGCTGAAAACACAGAGGCTAGAGCTATTACTTAGTATGCGGCAGGTCAGAGCAAACCCAACGTCGGCTCATCGCTCAAAGCGGACTGAATTCGCAATGTATGACGAATATCTACTAACTAACCTTTTCCCAATTGAAAAATTTACTATCTGCTAAATCAAGCATCTCAATATCTTCTGCCGTATCACCGTATGCATAAATGTGTTCAAATTCATCGAGCATAATTAATGCTCGGATTCTTTCGACTTTTTTTCTACCGGTACAGTCACCATCCAGATAATGATCAGTCAGCAGACCTTCTCTTTCCTCAAGATTGACTCCGCACAGTTCAAAGCCCATCTTTTCACACCATGGTCCGAGATAAACCGTAAGCGAAGCAGAAACAATGACTATCCGATCGCCACGCGTTTTATGCCAGTTGAAGCGCTCGATGGCTTCAGGACGTAAAACGTTCGGAATAAATGCGTCAGCATGTTTGCGACCTAATTCGGCTGTATCCGACACCGGCAAATTTTTAAAGCCGACTTGAACTATTTTTTGTCGAATATAGGATGACGACAACAAACCGTATCTGTGACCAATGATTAAAGGAGTTAGCAGGATCTTCCCTACACGCATTCTTCTGCGAGGTATGACCGCCTTTACAAACGGGGTGAAGGTATCGCAGTTTGTGATAGTTCCATCAAAGTCGAATAGGGCAATGTCCATACTTCTATCCCGTCGCCTTTTAGAGCTTAGCCATTCTTATGTCGATTTTCTGCATAGCCGTTGGGCGTCACACCTATTATCTCTTTGAAATCGCGAATAAGGTGGGACTGGTCCGTGTATTCAAGTTCCATAGCAACATCAAGGATATTTACTTCTCCTGCGTCAAGACGCTCAAGCACTCTGTGCAGGCGATATTTTCTTATTAGCCACTTTGCGCTTAACCCAATATGTTTTCTGAAGTACCGTTGTATCATTCGCGGTGATAGTTCAGCACGCTCACTCAACTGAGACACTTTAACAATCGACTGTTCGTCTTTAATCAAACTAACCAGCTTTTGTACAGACTGCTGAGAGTCGCAAACTAACGTCTTATGTGGTGTAAGTCTTTTCTCGAGAATCTCACAAATTAAAGCATCGCTCTTTACAACCAACAAGCTAGTGCCTCTGTGAGGCGATCTCCAAAAATCTCGCCAGCATCAATTTCCTTATCAACGTATTCAACAAGCGGTAACGAGAGAACATGCTGAAGAGCTCCGAGCGAAAACTTAACACCTATGATTCTGTCTTTTCCGGACATCATATAATTGTAAACTTTGGTGACCGGTCCCACTACCTTAACCTTGTCATTACTAATGACAAGATGAAAGTTGGGATCGGGAACGTTCCTTTGCGTGTGTGTTTTATTTGCAGGGAGGTTCCAGTCGACTAACCAAAACTGATCGATAAAATCAGTTAATTCAAACTTGGGATAGTAACGGCGCAAACTGTAAAACTGCTGGCTCTCTTGCTGGTGCAATACACCATTGATTTTAGATTGATTAATTTTCAAGTCTGAAGCTACTCTCAAAACCCTATGTCGCACTTTTACAATACCAGTTAACACGGATCATGGTAGTGTTTAATACCACTTAAGCAGAAATACTGGAAGATAATATTATGGAGCTCACAGGAACGTTTGAAATAACCAGTTGGCAGGAATCGGTAGAAAAGGAGCTTGCTAATGGTACGAAACTAAGCCGTGCTAACGTCAGACAATCCTATACTGGAAGCTTGTCAGGAGAGAGTGAACTGACGTATCAACTCTGTTATGACACTAGCGGTAATGCTGATTTTGTTGGCTTCGAAACAATTTCCATAAATACCCCAAATGAATTAGAGGTTATCGTTTTACAACACAATGGTTGTTTCAACAACGGTATTGCAACCAGCAAGTTCACTGTTGTCGAAAGCAGTCATGATAAGACAATTATTGGTTATGAGGGCTTCTTTCGTTCGAAAGAGAATGGTCAAGCAGACTATCAAATTAAAGGTCCGCTTTGAGCGAAAAGCAGACATTGGACTTTCTGACCTTACACGCTGATCTAACCCGCAGGGTCGGTACAATACGCTGTTATACGCAATCACATAGAATCGAGAACGTAGCAAATCCATGAAAGTTATTTTAAAAAATATTAAGAAACTTAAAGAGCTAGAGTGTATTGTATAAACGCAGATAGGGCATATCCGGAATTCTCCAACGGCCGAATAGTTGATTTTCATCAATCTCATATATAAATGTCTTGTCTCGTTTTAACTTTAAAAAAGACTCGCTATCACAGCCCTCACTATGGTAATGATGTGCAAAGTTTTGGTCCGATGCTGACAAAGACTTAATACCAGGGCGCTTAAAGAATTCAGTTCGTTGCGTTAGGCACATGTGACGATTAATATGAAACTTTGCCTAAAGGCAGTAAAAAACTGAAGGCTGTAGTCGATTGGTGTTTGAGTCCTGACTTTTATGTTAGTGATATTTGCTCTGGAAAAATTGTAGTGAAAAACTCATTTGGGTCTGACCTTTTCAAGTCTCTATTTCTGCCGCTGTATTACATTTCTCTGGGTAAGGAAAGGTACTTAAAGATTGAGACTGGCTTTATCAAGTTCAGATGCGGATAAATGACAGAATGCTGAACTTATTGTGTCAATGCGATCGTGCAGCAAAGACTAGCCGTTACTCTTGCTTTATTAGGTCGATCACTTGGCTACGAGTGAGTTTAAGTAATGGCAATGCAACGGCACTGAGAGTAATTAATCCGACCAAAACTAGTGCGATTAAGTTGATGGCACTCGCTAGATTAACGTGGTGCAAGTAGCCCAAGTGAACTAGCAGCATGTAACCTGCGAACGTCACGATAACAGCGGCACCAAAGCCCATGGCGATTGGCTTGCATGCTTTAATCAGCAGTGCGTTAAACGGCGCACCAATGGCAATTAAAACACCATAATCGGCTTTTTCTAGCTGGAGTCGCGAGCGCACTTGATACCCAAGCGTTAAGGCAATACCGAACAAGGTAATAATCACCACCGAAATAGAAAAATAAAAAAGCTGCTGCGCGCGCGCCTCTTGCGCATCAATAATCGTTTTTAGCGTGGATGATGATGTGATCTGCGCATCAACCAAATGGGTATCGAGATAACTCTTTAAGGCACCCGAGCTCGACACATCCATCCGTTCGTCAAGATACAGCGTGTACGATTGAGGCGTTGAGAACACGGTACTCAACGGTAAATACACTGTGGGCTGATCGCGCTTAAATCGTCCTCCATGGGGAATATCATCGACGACACCGAAAATACGATGCGAGCCGAGAATCTTGCCAAGATATAACGGCGTTGCGCGTATATTAAATCGGTTTTCAGCTAAAAACTGTTGTGCCGTTCGGTTAATCACCACCCCACTCTTCCAGTTACGCGTATCGGCTGAAACTTGCGCCGAGAGTTGGTTAAAATAATTCTGCGAGACATAGTGCACTTCGAACTCGCGCTCAAAACCCAATTCACGTGCGCCGACACTGATCGTTTGCGGTTTATCAAACGGGGCGACTGATAACGCCATCGCATTGTTGGTATCGTCGTTACGAACATCCTCAATGGATTCAATCGGTAAACGACCACCATGATGATTAATCACCACCTGTTGCACTGAGGTATTAAAATTAAACGGCGCAAACAGTGCGAGTTGTTGTTTGCTGATTTGAATCGCGGCAATCGTGGCAATAATGGCAATAGAGAGCTGAAAAATAAGACTACCTTGCCCCACCAACAATTGTTTGTAGCCTCGATTAGTCCCCATAACGCGACTGAATAATGTCTTTTTACGCAAGCTCATTAACGGAAAAATAATCGCGGTTGCGTAAATCAGCGTGATAAACACCAAACTGAGTGCCCAATAATAGGGATACTTTCCGTCTAAACTAAAAAGGTCGAGTCGTGTAGCGTGATCGTTCATGCCAATAAAATGGCTCGCCAACACATGCAGACCCAATGATATCAACGCGATAATACCCATTTTAATGACCGACGCGACAATAACGGGACGCACCAAATCAATAGGTTGTGCGCCTATGGTTTGTAACACACGATACTCGTCGGCCAGTAATAAATTACGATTCGAAAAACTCATAAACGCGTTTAAAGAAAAAATGCTCACCAATGCAATAACCAATAAAACACTAAAGGTCCAAAGCTGTTTAAGCATTGTCGCCGACTTCTGATCGAGCATAATGCCGTTAAAAATGTTCAGTTCACCGCCATGACTTTCAACTTGCATACCTTGAACCGAAAAATCATTGTTGCGCATTTCCTGCGTGAGGCGTTCGACATCAATTGGACGACGCGTCTTAAAAAATCCGTAATACTCCGGCACTGACCGCAGAAAGCGGTCGATCATCAGCGTACTGCTTGGCGCAAAGGGTGTGACATAACGTAAGTAATCGGCAGGCAATAAGATGTCTGGCGACCACGGACCGATGCGATTAAATTGCTGAGGTAAAACACCACGAATCGGCACGCTGTTGGGCAGCTTTTCATGCGTTAAATATTTGCCAACCACCTCTGGATCGCTATTAAACGCCTCTCGCCAGTAACGCTGTGTTAACCACACACCAGTCGAACGCTTCTCGGTCGCTGGGAACTCAAGCTGCAACAATTCAATAAGGTGGGGTTCGAATACTAATGCGAGCGGTTGGTAAAGAGCGTAATCATTGGATCGAAAGTCAAACATGCGTGTGCGCAGCCAAGCGACATCGGTGACATAGGGTAAATCCTTTAATGACGCTATGGTTTGCTGACTTACGCCCGCTTGCCGACCATCATCATACACCGATGAAAGAGTGTAAAAGTCGGCTTCACTGCCGACCCAATCGGGATTCTCAAAAAACAACACATCGCCCAAACGCAGAACCATAGCAAACACAAAGCTAATGAGGCTGAAACCAACAATGAGGATCAACACTTTACCGCGCTGACCCGCCCAGCGGTTCCATTCACAGAGTAAGTCAAACAGTAGCCGACTACTCACCATGCGTGATGGTTCCGTCTTTTAAACGAATTTGCGTATCACACTTCGCCGCGACCTTATCATCGTGGGTCACGATAATCACGGTCGTGCCCGCTTGAGCCAACGACATGAGTAACTCAGAAATCATATTCCCTGTTTTCGAATCAAGGTTACCGGTCGGCTCGTCGGCGAGCACCAAACTGGGTTGATTCGCCAAAGCGCGTGCTATTGCAACACGTTGTTGCTGACCCCCTGATAGCTGACTCGGCTTTGCGTCCAGCTTATCGTTTAACCCAACACTGTCTAACACCGCCAATGCGCGTTCGTAGTATGCCCGTTTGTCGATCTCGCGGTTATAGCGCATCGGCAACACGACATTATGAAGCACACTTAAGTGACTGATTAAATTAAAATTCTGAAAAACCCAGCCAATCTCACGGTTTCTAAGGTGTGCGAGCTGTTGATTATCCAATGCTGCCGCATTGGTATCGCTTATTGTGTAGGTGCCTTTATAGCCTCTGTCCAACAAGCCTAAGATCGATAAAAGCGTTGATTTACCGCTCCCCGAGGGCCCAACAATCGCCAGTGTTTCACCCTCACCGACCGAAAAGCTCACATTGCTTAGCGCCATGACCTGTTGCGTGCCATCACTAAATGCCCGTGTAACCTTGTCTAGCTTAAGCAATTCAGCCATTTTCTAACTCGCTCTTAGGTATTTCTGTTGCAGACTGATACGCTTCAGGCACATTGATCAGCACACGATCGCCCGCTTTAAGACCACTCAACACCTCAATGTATTGGTTGCCCATCAGCCCGAGCCGCACCTGCTGCCGCACGTAGCGATTATCACGAAGTACAAACACATCGAGCATCGAGTGATTGCGCGTGACCCCCTCAAAAATAGGTAAACGAGTCACTTCTGTGAGTTGTTGCGTTGCTATCTCAGCCGAAATATCTAAGTTCGGCCGTGCCGACTCGGGCAACGCCTCACTGAACTTAACCTCAAGGCGAACCTGGTTATTCTCGGCACTGGGATAAACCCTAAGTACTTCGCCATTGACCACAGTATTGCGGATATTAACTGTGACCGGCTGGGATGGTACAACATGATTAGCGTCTTGTGCCGAGATCAGCAAATCGGCATATAAATGAGACGGTTCCGTTATCTGTGCGAGTGTCTGCCCGCGCTCAATCGAGCTACCGACCTCTAAACTCGTACCCAACTCATTAAGAATGCCAGCTCGCTTGGCAGTGACATTAAGTTGTTGAATATCATACCGAACCATCTCCAGCTCCTTTTCAGCCTCTTTGAGCTGATATTGAGCCGCCTTTAGCTCAGCCTGCTCAGACTTCTTAAACGCATCTAGCTTACGTTGCTGCAACTGATGCTTTAACTTAGTTTGCTCTAAGCTGGTCTCTGAGCGCATGTAATCAAGCTTGGCTACGATCGCCTCCTCGAGCAAAAAGGCTTTCGTCTCTAACTCTTTTTGTGCAAAGGTGATTTCGCTCTCCATTAGCGCCAGATCGTTCTCGAGCGTAATGCGACGCTCATACAATTGGGCCTCGGTGGACTCTAAATTTGCCTGAGCACGAAGCACCGCCAGTTCAGCCGTATCAAGCTGCCGCATTAACGACGGATTGCGCAGCGTGATGATTAGCTCAGACTGTTCAATATGTTCGCCAGGGTACTGATGAATCGTTTCAATCGTGCCGCTCACCTCTGCGATAACTGTACTGCTATTTCTTGGGCGCAAACGACCATACGCCGCAACCGATCGTTTAACGGCCCCCGTATCCACCTCAAGTTGACTTGGATTCAGCACGGTATTTTGACTTAACGACGCGACCGCACCGCTGAGACCCCAAAATACAAATGCAAGGGCGGTGCAAGACACGACGATAATAAGCCACTTTTGCAGTTTCGATTTTCGCGAAGGTATGGTTAGCATAACGTCAGCACTTATTGGTTGTAGCCAGTTAAGGAAGTCACGACTTTATACTTCTCGAACTTATGAATCTTGGATAAACCGGCTAGGCGCGCCTTATAAGCCGATTTGAGATCGTCAGATAGCATATTTATGACCGAGCTGCCATCTTGAGCAACCACCAAATCAAAAAATAGAATGACCTTGGTGTTTTCAGGAATGCGCTTGTTGTAACTTAATACCCGACTCAGCGCCTTCGGAGAGACCTCAATAGAGCAGCCATGCTCCATAAACAGATCCGCATCTGCAGGCAGTACCTCTTTAACCTCAGCCTTACTGATGAAACGTGCGGACCCGCTGTCGTAAATAAACGCTGCATTTTGATAAAACTCACAGCCATTATCTAAAAAGAACGCCTCGACCCTATCAAACCTATCAGCGTGTATTTCGATCCACTCCTCACGCTGTTGCGCAGATGCATGTGTAAAGAAGAAAGTAGAGACCATAAGCAGTGCAGGCAGACAACCCCATACTTTTTTCTTATTCATTTCTGAGTTCCTTGTTTTAGGTATCACATGCTGTTTATTAGGATTTTGATCAGCAAATTAGTAATACCAACAACAAACATGAAAATCAAATTTAGGTATGACACATGTAATAGGAGCGTTGTTCAGGTAGTCAACTCGATAAATTGTTCGTCAGAATGGGATTATTAGTAAGCGTTTCGGCTATACCCCACGGGCTTTGTTAAATGGCAACTAAGAGTTATAGGTTATCCTTAAGATCAATTTCTTTTGCGGCGAATACCTTAAGCGCGACAGATTCGAAGTGTTTTCCTACGAGAGTGTTTGAAACCGAACCAACATGCTGGTGCGCCTCCGCCTCTTTAATTTTTATAGATACAGCATGAACGATGTCATTCTAAAATTAAGTTAACTCAGTATTAAAAAATCTAGAGACATCATTAAGTTCGCGGTGGAATACGCTTTGGCATCTTATCTTTGTTTTTTGATTCAATAAGGTTTAATAATCCAGTAAATTGAGGCGAAGTTATTATGCCTGAATTCACCGGCAGGTGAGTGTACCGATAAGTCGTTGTGAACCCCTCAAATATCGCCGACTCAAATGTGCCCTTTGCCTCGGTAGCTTTATCATTAACTAATAGCACTACCCCCTCAAGGAAAGTCAGTTCAGTCCACTGGTTCCCATTTAACTTGAGCTTTACAATTTGCTCACCCAACTTGAATAATTCTGTACGATCTTTTTTGAGTGCCGCTAGATAGACTGCAGATGAAAGATAATAACGTCCACCTAAGCTTGATGCTGCCGAGAATTCATCAATCGCTTCTCCAACTTGATTGTCGATCATGAGTGCTAGACCCAGTAGCCAATGCGCTTTTTGTGAATTCTCATGTTTATGAATCACACCGCGTAACACAGAAATAGCCTCTATATGTTTTCCTTTTTCTAGCAAATACTCACTAAAAAATAGGCTAGACACTAAAAAGCTTGGATCGATATTTAAGGTTTTGCTGAACTGTTCCTCGGCCGCGTAGAAGCGATATGATTGACGATATAACTCGGCAAGAACTGCGTTAGTAAATGGGTTACTAGGATCAAGTTCAACGGACGTAACTGCAAGTTTATCTGCGTTAATAAAGTGACCTAACTGGATCTCTACAAGTGCCGCATAGGCTGGGAGCTCACCCCAGCTCGGTTCAATTTGACGCGCAAGTTCGAATGAGGCAATTGCGTTTTCATATTGTCCGTCCAAATAGTACGCAAGCCCAAGAGCTTTATGGCCCCAAGCCAAGTCTTCATTAATTTGTACGGCTTTTTCAGCATGCTGCTTTCCTAGCTCCAACCAGCTTTTATCCTTTCCATAGTGCCAGTAACCTTGAAGGTAAGCATCGCTCAATCCACTATGGCTTGAAGCATTCTGAGGATCTCTATTTATCGCATTTTGATACAACGAAATCGCCGTATCGTTGTCTTTTCCTGTAAATTTCAAATAGCTCTGAGCCGCCTCATAATTGATAGCTTCAGTTACTTCATTGAGTGGGTTCTGGTTTTCATGGTGTACGAGAAAGAATGAAGTCACTCCTATTGCAAGTATCCCAACGCTAGCCACCAACCGCATAGGTAGGTGAGATACTAAACGTTTGATCGCATCGATTGCTCGAAAATCAAAACTATCATTGTCTGCGCGCTCTAAATGATTAACTTTTCTTACCGCTGCAACACACCGATATCCCAATCCACGTTCGGCTGCAATATACTTGGGAGCAGAATAATTATCCGCCAGCGAGTCTCTCAAGCGAGATACTCTCTTCTTAAGGTTCTCATCAGAAACAACTCGGTCTTTCCAAACAGCTTTTATAAGCTGGTCATGAGGTACGATCTCAGGAGCATGTTCAACAAGCTCCAGCAGTAATCGATAAGACAGTTCCGATAGAGATACATCGTCCCCATTCCTTGTCACCTTCTTGTTAAAGGGATCTAAAATAAGGTCGTTCCCTACCTTAAAGACATCCATCACTAACTTACCCTGAGTTTTATAATTATTTGATTTTAAATGATTTTTGTAGATTAGTCACCATAAGTCACCCAAAAGGACCATTAAAGTCATGTTTCCTTTTTAATACTCAGGTACGTTTTTTAGCGAAACGAAAATCTTATCTTATTTTGAACGACTAAGGATGATTATGTATATAAAATTATTCAGCATTTCTGCCCTACTTTTAATCAGTGCCTTTGTGGATGCAACGGACATCAAGACCTCGAGATTAGATGCTTTTGTTGAGTCCTACGCCGAAAATGGTGAGTTTAATGGCTCGGTTTTAGTTTCTTATCAAGGTGAAGTGTTACTAAGTAAGGGTTACGGCTATGCCAATATGGAGTGGAAAATCCCCAACTCTGTCGATACAAAGTTTAGAATAGCTTCGACAACCAAGTCTTTTACAGCAGCATTGGTTCTAAAATTGGTTGAAGAAGGAAAAATAGATTTAAATCATTCAATCAATGATTACTTACCTAGCTACCGCAATGATACCGGCAGGGAAGTAACTATCCATCAGCTCTTAAATCATACGTCAGGCATTCCAAACGTATTCAGTCAGCCTGACTTTAAAAACATAGAAGCTAATAACCCTTATGGACTCGATGATTTTATTTCGAAGTTTTGTAGCGGCGATCTGCAATTTGAACCCGGTAGTGAGTTCCGATACAGCAATGCCGGCTATTCCATTTTGGGTAAAATAATCGAACAGGTAACTGATTTAAGTTATGAACAAGCTCTGCAAGACTATATTTTCAATCCGCTAAAGATGAGAAACAGCGGAGACTCCTACTCTGGCTATGTTGTTCTAAAAAGTGCACATGGGTATGAGAAAACTTTAGCAGGACTTAAACCGGCAAAGAACATTGATATGACTGTCACCTATGCTGCGGGTTCGATTTACTCAACGGTCGGGGACTTATATCGGTTTAGCGAGGCCTTGTATTCAAATCAGGTATTCAGTGAAGCACTTAAGAAAAGAGCTTTTTCAGCGTCACCTCATCGCAATTATGGTTATGGCTGGTTAATCACTGAACTACCGAAGGATAAGTTTGGTAAAAAACTCACTCAGATACATCATCCAGGTATGATGCCGGGATTCAATGGCGATGTCGTTCGAGTAATTGAAGATGATATTACTATTATTATCCAAAACAACACTGGCGGCGCACCACTTAGCTCTATGACAGAAGGTATTCTTAATATTATTTATGGTCGCCCAGTTATTTTTGCGAAAAAGCGTCTCGAAGATCAACTTTATTCTGAGCTCCGTCAGGATGGAATAGAAGCAGCGATAAAATCATATAGGCTACTGCAAGAATCGAACAAAGGTTTCAGCGAGCGTGGATTAAATTATTTTGGCTATCAACTGATAGAAGTTGGGAAACTAAGTGCTGCAGTAGCTTTCTTTGAACTCAATACACAACAACACCCTGAGTCCTCAAACGCCTTTGACAGTCTCGGCGAAGCCTATCTTGCCAATAAAGAATTTAAGAAAGCTCTAAAAGCATATGAAAAATCACTGTTGTTAGATGAGAACAATAAGAATGCGTCTAAAGCAATCAGTAAGATAAATGGATTACTATGAGACGTCATTGAATGATTGGGAAATACTAAATTTATATTTAGCATCGACCAAGAACAACTATAGTTCTTGGTCCTAGTTGCCCGCTGCTCCAAAGGAAATATCAGCCTGTACAACCAACGTATGCTACTCGCTCAAAGCAGCCCCCAATAATTAACCCGCTCTAAAAAATAGCCTATTAATTCCGTTCAAGTCTTACTCTCCCTAGCAAACTGACATAGCTAATAAGCGCCGCTACGATTAGCCAGAACAATACAATAACCAACCAAACAATCGGCGATGCTTGGCTGACACCAAACTCTCCCCAAGTGAGCTGGCTGGAGTCAAATAACGAGCCAATGCCTAGGTACTGAAGTGGAATATTTGCCCATAGCAATGCCGAAAAAATAAAGGGGAAAATATCGAGTTTAGCTAACAGCATGAGTTTTAAAAATAGCGGCGGCAGATTTAAAACGATACCTATTTTTATTGTTCTAGAGAGAAGCTTTTTCATTAATTTTCCTGAGTGAAAACGATTTAATCGCAAGGAACAATGATTGTCTGTTCCTCGACGCTCTTATAATTCACAACTAAACATTCTAAAGTCCATTTATTGAGCTTTTTAGATGCGTAAAGAGCAACCTTGGCCTCGCCTTTAGGACCCTCAACAGGGTATGCCAAACTTGCGGTTCCATCCGGACCGCTTGTCGTTATACTGCCGATAATAAAACCACTGTCTAATGGGCTGCCTATGCGACTTTGAACTTCTTTGGAATCGCTTACTTGAGCAAACGACACTTTGTAGGCATCGGAATTTTTAAATAAAGCGTTGATTCCGAATACACTAATAACACAGAATACAACTATTATTCCAGTGAAAATGAAACCGGCATTCCTCCATTTTCGTTGGACTTGCTTAAAGTGTTCAGCACTTTGCCATTCTCCGTGGCGCCATGCCCATTCATTACCTTTTAGACCAAGTGCTATGAGCATCACTATATTAACGCCTGGCACAAAAACCCAAAACGCTCTATAAGTGTCATTTCCGATTCCCCAAATCCAATTGAGAAGAAATGCCCCCCAATTCCATCCTCGTATTTCTACAGGCAATTGTGAGTTGTTCACTTGAGAGGATATCTTTTGACCGTTACTGCTTTTTTTATCACTCATATTGATACGCCTAATCCCGTCCCAAAATTCTTAAAATACGCAGGAATAAATTAATAATATCCATATAAAGCGCCGCTGCGCTATCAATCGCGTTATCAACGGTTTTAGGTATCTGGCACGCCCTGCCCCAGTCATATCCTATGTAGCCGCAGAATATCAGTGCCACGATCCAGTCAAGTACTTCGTGGTGCACGCCAAATATAAACACTTCGATAAGCTCTACGACAATCACAAGCAAGAGCGCTACGGTGAGTGCACCGGAAATCTTTTTGAAGAAGGCAGGAAACAACGCGCCTAAGCACATCATACCTATAGTGACCATACCCGTTACTCGGATGGCTTCAGCCACGACGTCGGGATCATATTGACTCACAACAAGGTTAACGATTAAGCCAAAAGGAACAACCACAAAGTTATAGCCAATAAAGCTCACCCATGGTTTGCTTGATTTGTTAAACAAGTAAACGCCATAAAAGCACGATGCAAAGTAACCTAGAAAAAACAGCCACGGGTTAATATTAGAAATCGATTCTGTTTCGATATGGGTCACTATCCACCAGTTTATGATGAAGCCCCAGCATAGCGTTAAACCAATAATTAAATGGTATCTAGCGTCACTGATAATAGGACAGGTCGTGCTTTTTCTATCAAATACATCACTTTCCATTTTGCTTCCTTTAATTCACCGGGAAAATCGAGCAACCGCGTTTGTCGGTAAGTTCCATGCTTCGGCGCCTATGTAGGGGTTTATAACGATGCGTTGAATCATAAATTTTTACATGTCACTATACATATTAACCGATAAATAATAACAGAACTAAGGGGAATTTATGACAGGCGAAAGCGAACAAACAGATCAATACGTGCCTTCGGGATTTGGATGCTATACGTACGCCCTAAAGAATTACGCTAAATTTACGGGCCGAGCACGCCGCCGTGAATATTGGATGTTCATTTTATTTAACTTTGTGATTGGCTTTTTCCTAGGGATAATCGATGGCTTGCTGGGCACTTATAATGCGGAGGCGCAAGTTGGTTTATTGGGTGCATTGTATGGCTTATTTGTATTAATACCCTCAATAGCGCTTGGCGTTCGCCGTTTGCACGACATCGGCAGAACGGGTTGGTGGCTGCTTATTGGTTTTATTCCGTTTATTGGCGCAATCGTCTTATTGGTTTTCTTTGTGTTAGACAGCAGAGAAGAAGGCTCCAAATACGGACCACCTCGCAAATAATGCTGCTCAGCAGTATCACTTGCTTGAGTCACCACTCCGCTAATTGCTGGATATCTTTAATTCTATCCCGCTGTAGCGCCAACGCTTCAAATACATCATCAAAGCTTTGGTTGTGGTGGCTTAAATTGGGGAGTGCCAGGTTGGCTTGGGTAAAAAATTCACTTTTATTTATCTGCCAGCCCTGCTGCCACCACGTCAGAATCAATTCTCGTGCGGTGCTCAATCGTTCGCGACTGGGTAGTCTATCTAGTTTCTCTAAATTGACCTGGGCTTGGCTGGGCAACAGGTTCCAAAGGTCATTATTGGGCCATCGGGCAAAGGGAAACGCATGATCAACAGCATAGCGATTAGGCTTAATCGGTTTACCGGTCCAACAACAATGCACCTTATCCTCTGCTAGCAATGTGTTGATGCGTTGACGCACCCGTGTTGTGGTTCGTGTGTCGTCTTTCCAGTCGAGCGCTACTAAATAATCGCTTCGGTTAAATGCCTTTTGCTTATTCGGCGCATAACTTGCCATGAGCGCCGCCCATTCATTCACCAGCGCAGGTTCAATCCAAACGCTGAAACGCGTTAATGAATCCCAAATGTGCTTGGGCACATAAAAAGTACCCAACGCGCTTAAAAACGGTAAATCTAAGGTAAGGTTTCGCTTTGGCTTTTGCGTGCGATTCAGCTCAACTGCAAAAACCGCATTACCCGAGCCCGGGATGGTGGTGTATTTGGCGGGCATGTTTTTAATCGTTGAAGCAATATCTTTTAAGGCGCGGTACAAGGGCTGTACAATAGCCTCATCGCTATACTGAGCGCCAATCGTAAAATCCCCTGCACTGCGATCGCTGAGCAATTGCCAGCCGTGGGGTTTAACAAAGCCGAGCCCTTTACCGCTATTAGTGCTTTGATGCATACCGTAATGATCGACTAAGGGCTTATACAGTTTTAGCCAATACAATGCCACCAACCCCACGGGGATCGCGATGTGGTCGTCTGTTTGATCTAGCACAGCGCCGGGATGACCTTCGGCAATGCGGAGCAGGCTTCGAAGCAACGCGACTTTATACGTTGATGTTTTATTGTCATTCACAACAATATTGCGGAGTAGCGGAAATGCCCCCGTGCCGTCATCGGGCAGCGTCAGCATGACCGTCTGCCAACTCACATCATCGCGACCTAACTCATCAGATTGTTGCTCGGGGGTCAGTAATTCGAAGGTTAGGCCGTAACGACTCGCCAGTTGCGCCAGCTCATCCGCCGAAACAGGATACATCGTACGTTCGTCGTGACAGGCACCGTGACGTAACGAAATCACCAACTTTCCATTGGGCTTTAATAAGCTACTTAATTTGCGCAGACTGCGCTCGCGGGTCGATGATGGGATATGCATCCACACCGCACTGAGTAGGATCAGGTCAAATTTGGTGTGCAGCGCAAAGACTTTAGTTAAATCGGGCAGGCTGTCGGCTATCCAACGTACGGCACTATTGACGGTATATTGCTGCGCGACTTCGCGGATCCCGTGCGCGGGCTCTACCGCGACGACATTTAAGCCGCGTGCAGCCAAATAGCGCGCATCACGCCCTGAACCCGCCCCAACATCAAGCACCATGCCCTGCTCTGGCAACGCATGTAGCCAGTCTTTATGAACCGACTCAAACGGTACGCGATTATAATTGTCAGCGAGTGACTCAGCATGTTTGGAATAGTATGCGATGTTTTCGGACATGGTTTCTGCGCTTATTATTATTGTTTATTGCGAAGCCATGTCTGTTAACGCCAAGCGATTAGAACGAGCGCTTGGCGGTCAACAAATACGGCGTAAACAATAATAATGCGACAATGCTGACAAATAAACCCGAATGTGAACTTGTTGTTAAACCCGTCAGCAAGCCGTAATACGCCACATCAAATATCAAATAGCTGGCAAAAAGCGTTTTAAACCAGGGGCTATTGCGCCAAGCACCGACAATCAATGCCAACTGTAGTGGTACAAACAGGATGAGTTTCCAACTCCAGGTCGCGATAAATACGCTCGACAAACTACTTGCCTGTTCACGCAGAGGCCCTAACAACGCCTCTTGATAGTTCCGCGCGTATTGTAGGTCGAACATTATCCAGTAGAAAAAGGCAACGGTGTACGCGATATTTAACAATAAATACAGCGAGACCGACTTTTTAGGGGTATTTGCTTTTACAGACTTAGATTGTGGCTCGACCGCTGCGCGCGTTGCGACAACAACCACCGCAACCAGATATAAAACCTCAGTCGCTATGTACAGGCCCCCAGCAAATACACCGGCGTTCTTTTCACGGGCAAATGAATAATAGGTACTTGAGATATCGTCCGTTAGGCCAACGGCGTGCAAAAGACTGCTAAACATGAGTTCGGTGTTATACAAAAAGTCAGAAACCCAATGCATGAGGTACACAACCCAGTCAGCTGCGTAGAGCGTCGCACCAACGCCAACGGCCACAGCCATACCTAACAAAGCAAACATACCAAGCGGCGGAATAAGGCGACCTGAGAGGGTCATGTGCATAGCAATCATATTTTGAATGTCTTTTAAGTTATTGTTTTGGCGAACTATACAGAGATCGGTTAGTTTTAACAAATTGACTTAATACCGCGCGTAACATTGGAGCCATGATGAGCAACCTAGCCAGATCTTTAGAGAGTGATTGTAAAGCGATATCGGGGTGTGATGCGTTAAAACGCATTATCGATCCGCGGGGACGTGATATCGGTGGGTTTGAAGTGAAGCGTATTTTGCCGTCGCGCGGCATGAAGTCAGTGGGACCATGGGTGTTTTTTGACCACATGGGGCCTGCGGACTTTGCCAAGGATGAAGGCATCGACGTGCGCCCTCACCCACATATTGGTTTGGCAACGGTTACTTACTTGTTTGAAGGCGAGTTGCAGCACAAGGATTCACTCGGCACCGATGTCACAGTTAAGCCAGGTGACATTAATTTGATGGTCGCAGGTCATGGCATCGTGCATTCGGAGCGACAATCGCCGGAAGTCAAACAACAGCCCCACCGCGCGCACGGGTTGCAACTATGGCTCGCGCTGCCCGAGGCCGACGAACAATGCGATCCCAGCTTTCACCACTACGACGAAGCCGAACTCCCCTCAGCAAATATCACAGGCGGCAATGCGAAAATATTAATCGGTGAAGCCTATGGCAAGACCTCACCGGTCAAGACGTTCTCAAATACACTCTATATCGAGGTTAATTTAGCGGCGGGTGAAACCTTCGCTTTACCCAAAGCACAAGAGCTTGCGGTCTACGTTGTTAAAGGCTCAGTGCAGGTTAATAAAGCTGAGCTCGCTGAACACCACATGGGTGTATTTGGTGATACGACGGGTGTCGCGATCACGACTCTGGCCGATAGCCACCTTGTACTCGTTGGCGGCGACGCGATTGGCACACGGTATATGTATTGGAACTTTGTGGCGAGTAACAAAGAACTGATTGAAGCAGCCAAAGAACGTTGGCAGCAACAGGCGTTCCCAAAAATCCCCGGCGATGCCGAGGATTTTGTGCCTTTGCCTTGAATCTCACTGCGAACACCTTAAAATTACATACTCCTATGCATAAGAGAATAAATGATGTTTAGTAATTTTAAGCGCTGTTCAATATTGGTGGCGTGAGTGACTCGCGTTATGTGATTGGCGGCACCTTGGGACGCACCGGTCCGTTCTTAGATAGGGTTCAGGTGTTCGACATGGCAGCTGATTAATTTTGATCTTTTTAATGGTTTATCTCGTGTACAAATAATAGACACTTGTAAAAAGATTGAGGTAAACCATGAGCCATACGTTAAAAGTAAAGGATGTTACCGAAGTCACACACAACGTGAGACGGATTCGATTGGAAAAGCCCAGCGATTACGAATTCACACCGGGACAAGCCACCGAGGTCGCGATTGATAAAGAAGGTTGGCGCGATGAAAAGCGCCCGTTTACTTTCACGTCGCTCAATAGCGATCCGTGGCTTGAGTTTGTAATTAAGGTTTATCCCGATCACGACGGTGTTACCGAACAAATTGGTCAACTCCAGCAAGGCGATTCGCTGATTATTGAAGACCCATGGGGTGCCATTGAATACAAAGGCGAAGGCACATTTATCGCAGGTGGCGCAGGTGTTACGCCATTTATAGCGATTTTCCGCGATTTGGCACGCAAAGGTGAAATTGGCAATAACCGACTTATCTTCTCGAACAACAGTGAAAAAGACATTATTTTGAAAGAGGAATTCGAGCAAATACTCGGTGACCAATTCATCAATGTCATCACCCACGAAAAACCAAACGGCAATCACCTGTTTATCGATGGGCACATCGATAAAGCCTTTCTAAACGAGCATATCAACAATTTTAACCAGCACTTTTACGTGTGCGGCCCCGATGCCTTCAACGACGGCATAATGGACGCATTGAAAGAGCTAGGCGCCGACCCCGACGCCTTGGTGTTTGAGAAGTAGCTTGCGCCTTTGGCGCAAGTCCAAAACCCGTAACTTGCCCCTCTGGCCTGTATATTTCGCCCACGACCCGTAACTTGCGCCTTTGGCGCAAGTCCCTAATCAATATAACTCCTCAAATAAATCCACGAAATCTTGTCATTTTTCACCCCCATCCGCATGGGGGTTGAACCGACATCACCATGTTGTAGCGTGTAAATGAGCTCGTCGGCAAAAATGACTCTCGGTTGACCCAACTCACTTATGACCGCTGGTACGGGTTTACACAGATAATTCTGGAATGGTGAATTAATCTCGCAGCTCTCGATAAACAGGCGTTTGATAAAGGTTTTTTGCTTTACCTCTACAAGTTCAATGATAAGACCGTCGTAAACCAGCGTAATAACAGTGTTCTTTACATCACTTTCATGACGATTCTCTTTTTGCCATTCAAACCGCTCTTCAGGCTCCCCCAATCGATTCACAATCTCAGCCTCGGTGCTACCAAAGGTATCGATATACTCGAAAACACCGTAAGGTAACGAGTCAGATTTATATCCAGCTGAAACGTTAACTATCCGATCAGGTATCGTCTTTGGGTAAAGGTGTTCTGTCTTAAGGTACTGCTGAGCAGTTACGCCCGATGCAGCGATAACCGATACGCTTAATAAGGCGCTCATGAGCAATGGTTTCAGTTTGCTATGCATATTATCGTCTCCCTTGATGGCCCTTGTAGCTTGCGCCCTTTTAAAATTCAGTAGCTTGCGCCCTTTTAAAGTTCAGTAGCTTGCGCTTTTTTAAAATTCAGTAGCTTGCGCCTTTGGCGCAAGTTGCAAACAGATATGTCTGAACTGTATTTTTAGAAGGTGTAGCGGAAGCTGAACGAGAAAACATCTGCACTATCAAATTGTTCGTACATCGCTTCTATTGATGCGTTCTTGCCTAACTTGTATGAAGCGCCGGTACCAATGCCTGTTTCCCAGTCATCATTACTGAACGACGCACCACTACCACTGGCTGAAACCTCTAGACGACCATATGAAGGCTGTACGAAAATGCCAAACGAGTCGTTAATATTGTACTGACCGCGCAAGCTTGCGATTACAAAGTTATCAACTTCAACGTCCACGCCATAAGCGGAATCATCGCCAATACCAAAACCAACGCGCAGCTCTGGCATGAAGGTAAAATTGCCACGCTCAAACGTATAACCTAATCCACCATGCAACGCGCCTAAGCTCAAGCTTTCTGACGAGTCAATATCATCTTGGAAACTCGTAAAACCACCTGAAACAGACCAGTCCGCATTGGCACTCATTGAGGCCGTTAACAGCAAACAGCAACCCAATGTTTTAATTAAAGCTTTCATTTTTATTTTCCTACTCCGTTTTGTCTAAACGCCTAGAGTTGACCATTTATTTAAATAAAGTTCATTTTTGTTAGATTGTTTATAACATATTTATATATTTTTTGTCAGTAAGGTAGCTCACGCCTTTGGCCCGTAGCTTGCGCCTTCGGCGCAAGAAAAACGATTTAAAACCTACATCTTCCAGCCCTGAGCCCATTTTTCTTCGTTTTTTAGTTCACGCCAATCAATTGAGTATTCGTTCTTTGAAAGCACTGACTCGATTACGCACGAAATGACGGCGCCTTCCTCATCGTACTCCACTTCTGATACCAGAAAATGCTTCTCGCGATTTATCGGCTTTACGGCGGTCCATTTGCTATTGTGAAGCTTGGCGGGATTAATCTGATTCATGTTGGCTCCGTGATAATTCAGTTGTCTTGCGCCAAAGGCGCGACCGACTAAAAATTAATATTTAACACCACATCTAAGCTTTATTTTTGTTAACACTTTAATATATGTATCGTCTCTAATAAGATACATAGGTTTTGTACTTGTGCCAAAGGCGCAAGCTACACTCTTGATAAGGTCAATCACGCTCATGATGACTTTCTAAAAACACGGAGACAATTAATGAATAAATCGCTTTTGGCATTAGCTATGCTAACCGTATCGGGTACGGCTATGGCTCAATCACCACAATGGAATAAAATCGAGGTTTCATACCTAGATGCAACGGTTGATGTCGGCGCGAGTGAACCGTCATTCGACGGGCTGGGATTAAGTGGAAGTGCTGTTATTACCGATAACTGGATAGTGTTTACGGATTACAAAACAATTGATGCAGAGGCTAATGGCGCGAATGCTGATTTAGAGTTCTTATCGGCGGGCGCTGGCGCATTTAAACGTGTAACGGATACCACCGACATCTACACGACCATCTCTGTTGAACGCTTAGATATATCTGGCTCGGCTGCGGCTTTATCTGTATCTGACGATGATATAGGTTACGGCATTGGTATCGGTGTGCGTTCTATGCTAATTCCTTTATTAGAAGTCGGCGCTAAGATTGATTATGTTGATATTGATGATACCGACGTATTCCGTGCTCAAGCGAATGCGTTCTATCACTTTACTAAAAATCTATCTGCTGGCATTGGGTATGAAACTTATCGCCCAAGCGATGTTGATTTAGACATCGATACCGTGAGCGTGTCTTTCCGATATACATTTTAACCAGCAAACTAAAAACGGTATGGCGTTTTTGCTTGCGTCAAAGGCGCAAGCTACGCGTTTTGGGAATGGATGGTGGGAATAATGAATAAAAATACTCTTATACCTGTTGGGCTTGGCGTGCTTATCATGGTATCAACCAGCTATGCACAGACTGAACCCGAGAAAAATGTTAAAGCTTATAGCTGTGATGACTGCAACTATAGCGAAGCGGAAAACTTGGTCAAAGAGAAAGTCCCACCATCTGTGGAGTGTCATTCTAAACCCAGTAGCTCAGATAACTCGACTGATACTCGGGTTTGCTATAGTACGCCGGTCTACGCCGCTGTATTGAACGAGTCGAGTGGTAAAGTCTGGGGCATTAAGCTAAGCCATAGCCATCAGGGTGAACGACCCGAACTTATGGAGCTACAGACCTCACCCTATGAGCACCCTCAATTTGTCAATGATGCGATTCGTAGCGGATATGAATATACCGACAGCCTGATAGCTCACACGGAACAAATCGCCAACAACATAAGTCGAACCTTCGAGACATCAAAGGAATTTAACGATTGGATCGACGGCAAAGCGGAACCTGAGACCAACGAAATAGCCGATTCAAATCAATTAGATGATACTTTATGTGCCCACGACAATTCGCAATACCAAGTTGTAAAGGCGCTAACTAGCGGTGAATTTGAAAGCAACCTACAAGCAACCGTAAACGAGCAATTTGCTAACTTCTCTGGAACATCGCAGGACTTCTTTAATGACCTCGACTTTTCCAGCCTTAGCTCGCGTTTGGCAGAACTGGACTACAATTTCACACTGAGTTCCAGTGATAAAAATAATACAAAAAACGTCAGCTTTGAATTTTCAGGCAGCAAAGATTTTCCGAGCAAGAACCCACCGTCGAAGTTAACTTATACGCTAATACCCAAGCAGTCTCACATCGACGTCTCTTTGAATCCGAGTCTCACACATATTGGTGGATACTATTGGTCGGTGTTAGCTAAACCAGAAGTCAACAAAGCCGAGTTGCCACCCTGTACGCAAGTCGCACTAAAGGACCACCATTTAATGAATTAATGTCTGCGTGAAACGGGGTTGTTATGATTTGCCTTGCGCCAAAGGCGCAAGCTACGCGTGTATGCGTGCTATCACGAAATATAAAAGTATGGGGACTATTACTTGAGGTGTGTTCTTGCGCTGAAAGCGCAAGCTACACGATTTGGAATTGGTGCCCGGGGCCGGACTTGAACCGGCACGCTGTTACCAGCGAGGGATTTTAAATCCCTTGTGTCTACCAATTCCACCACCCGGGCACTAAACGTAAACCAAGTCATGGAGGCGGGTCCCGGAGTCGAACCGAGATCCACGGATTTGCAATCCGCTGCATAGCCATTCTGCCAACCCGCCGATGGTTTGGAGCGGGAAACGAGACTCGAACTCGCGACCCCAACCTTGGCAAGGTTGTGC
>ERZ1673960.72-NODE-72-length-25974-cov-814.101586_pt1 | contig 25974 bp, 27 predicted proteins | sample MGYA00580190_ERZ1673960 | MGnify/ENA primary metagenome ERZ1673960 (study PRJEB41334, sample SAMN05608106) | rock metagenome | biome: terrestrial subsurface; feature: shale formation; material: shale | place: USA: Pennsylvania ...
ACTTTCAGCCGCTTCTTCCTTCCTTATGCCGCCTTCTCATGAGAAATCCGGGCTAACGGCATCAAAACCAATCGGGATGCCTATGTTTACAATTTTAGTTTTGAGGGGCTTTCCAGGTCTGCAAGTGAACATATTGATTTCTTTAATGAGCAAATCAGTAGCATCAAAAATGACCTGTCTCAAATATCCGGACAGGGTGAAAAAATGGATTTTGTTAAGAAACGCGTTTATGACGAGCCAAGAAGAGGAAAATGGACTCGAGACATGTACCAGCGTGGAGCTAGGATGCTCACTGGTGAATTCTCCGACTCTTACATTTTGCCTGCTATTTACAGGCCCTTCGTCAAACAATGCTTCTATTATGACGAATTTCTAATTAATACCCTCTACAAGATTCCTGCCATTTTCCCTACGAGGGAACACGAAAACCTGGTCATTCAGGTAACCGGAACCGGTGCGACCAAGGAGTTTTCCGCCTTAGTTTCCAACCAACTACCTGATTTGGAGGTTATCTCTAAAGGTCAGTGTTTGCCTCTTTATTGGTACGAAAAAAGGAAAACCGATGCCGACAATCGGGATGACCTCTTCTCAGATAGCACAAACGATGACAGCTCCGAAGAATACGTCCGCCATGACGGCATCACCGATAGCGCACTGCAGGAGATTCAGGCGCACTATCAGGATCACGAGATCACCAAAGAGGACATTTTCTACTACGTCTATGGAGTGCTCCATTCGCCAGAGTATCGGCAAAAGTATGGAGCTGACCTGAGAAAAGAGCTACCACGAGTGCCCTATGTCGAGGCGTTCTGGGAGCTTTCAAAAGCCGGTCGGGATCTGGCCTACTGGCACCTGAACTATGAGGATATCGAACCCTTCCCACTGACCGAACACAGCGAACGGATGGCGCTGGATGAGTCGGAACACTACAAGGTTCGGAAGATGAAGTGGGGCGGCTCAGCCCGCAAACCGGACAGGTCCAAGATTGAGGTTAACGACCACCTGACACTCAGTGGTATCCCCGAGGAGGCCCATGAGTACGTCGTTAACGGTAAATCGGCACTGGGATGGATACTGGATCGTTATCAAATCACCAAGGACAAAGATTCCGGCATCGTGAACGATCCGAACGAGTGGTCGGATGATCCGCGGTATATCGTGGACCTGATTGGGAAGGTGACTCGGGTAAGTATGGAGACGGTGCGAATCGTGAGATCCCTGCCGTCACTATAGTTGCTCGAGTTAGTCTGGTTGTGGGTGTGAGCAATTTTGCATCCACAAACATCCCAGACCGTCTTAAATCAAATCAATGCGAGGGAACTCTATGTCCTATTCAGGAAGGTTCGCCCGAATAAATAGCAGCTTACTCACTCAGGCATTGGTTGTGGCTGCATTGTTCGTCTTCTCTCTTTCTGCAGTTGGGAGTGAAGGAAACTTTGTGAGCCGTGAGCAAGATCGAATCAGAGGGATGTCAGAGTTAGAGGAGATTCATTTTACATTGGTTAGCTATGTGGAAATAAATAGTGAATTCAAAGACCTGAGGTGGACCCAATCAGTTGGACAACCTGATGGTGTCCCTAAGCTATGATCCGGTTGTTTCCCTGGCTCAGGCTGCCAGAGATATGGGTTGCCCGTAGTACACCTCATCGGGCGTTTGGTAATCAAGGGTTTGGTGGTACCGGGTCTGATTGTAATGCCGGAAGTACCGGTGGAGCGCCTGCTTCAAGTGTCGGCCATCCTCGAAGGCAGTGAGGTAGACGCACTCGTGTTTGACGCTGCGCCAGAGCCGTTCCACGAAGATGTTGTCATGGTAGCAGCCCTTGCCGTCCATGCTGATCCGGATGCCATGCTCTTTGAGAACGCTTGTGAAGGCCTCACTGGTGAACTGGACGCCCTGATCGGTGTTGAAGATTTCCGGCGTTCCATGGCGCTGTAGAGCCTCCTCCAGGGCATCGACACAAAAGTCTGTATCCATGGTGTTGGAGACCCGCCAGGACAGCACCTTGCGGCTGTACCAGTCGATGATGGCGACCAGATACATGAAGCCCCGGGCCAGCGGCACGTAGCTGATGTCAGTCGCCCAAACCTGGTTGGGACGATCGATCTTCAAGCCCTTGAGCAGGTACGGGTACACCTTGTGCCCGTCGCCCGGAACACTGGTTCTTGGTCGCGGGTACACGGCCTGAATGCCCATGGTGCGCATCAGCCGCTGCACCCGCTTCCGATTGACCCGGTAGCCCTGGTGCTGCAAGTGGACCCGCATCTTGCGAGAGCCATAGTACGGCGTTTCCAGGTGCTGCTGATCAATCAGGTACATCAGATGCAAATCCTCCTGACATTGCTCACGAGGGACGTAGTACACCGATGAGCGGCTCAGCTTGAGCAGCTCACACTGGCGCGAAAGACTGACTTGGGGATGACCACGCTCGATCATCGCCAACCGCTGTTGACGGCTTACTGATCGAGCTTGCGCGACAAAAAATCGCGTTCCATCGTCAGTCGACCGATCTCCCGGTAAAGCTCGTCTGTGCTGGGCTCATCGGATTGCTTGCCGGCCTTCCTCTTGCCTTCGAAGAGGTCGGGAGCGTTCTCCAGCAGCTCGCGCTTCCAGGTACTGACCATGGTGGGGTGAATCTGGAAACGGGCGGCAATCTCGGATGTGGTCTGGTCACCCTTGAGGGCGGCCAGGCCAGAGCAACTTTGGACTTGAATGATGCGCTGTATTGCTTGCGTTTCTTGCTCATGATTCTCCTCCTTGTGGAGATGATGAATCAGAGCTTAGGCACCTGTCCAAAATTTGGGGTCCACTTCAACCTGCTCGCCCATCACGATGAACTCCAGTGGCCGCTGAAAGTGTTTGCTTGGAGCAATAGGATCTTGCATAAAGTTTCAACTGAGCGAAACCCTTTAAGGGAGTGCTTTATAATGCGGTCCGAGAATGTGGCGAAAATGATTCGTGGCGAAGTAACGTATGGCGGGTTTAGGAAGAACGGGGAAGATACAGCAAAATGTATTGGCGACGCACAAAAAATAGTATCTCAAAAATATGGAACATCGGTTTTTGAAGGTTTAAGGATGACCGAAAGGGATCAGCAGTCACTACGAAGGATCATTGGGCTTGCGAAGGCGATGGCTTCTGAATAAGTACAAAATATCTCACTGCGCATAATCTGCGGTTATGTTCAACAGCCGCGGCGGCGGTGACAGGAAATAAAAAAACCTGTCATGCCAAAGCTAACACCACTTTTCAAAGGCAACACCTCTCTGGACAAAAAAGCTGTATCGCCTGGGCGCAAGAAAAACCTCAGCCTACCGGCGATTTTTAAACCAGTCAGCCTTTGACCTCCTCCTCGTCCAAGTACTCTGCAACCCCCTCCAAAGGAACGTCGAAATACGCACAGAGCTTATCCAGTATCTCGGTATTGGTCTTGTACCCGCGCTGGTTAGCTATCTTTGACAAAGTCGTCCTGTGAATGCCGGTCTCCTTCGAAACCTCATCCAAAGTAACGCGCCGATCTTCCCGAAAGCCTTTCTCGGCCAACAACTCTTTTAAACGAAACCGGATCATCCGAACTCCCCTCCTACGAATCCATACAGTCTAGCACCTTCGGCTGCCAGTCTCATCTTTTGACGCGCAACGTCTACAAAAAATGCTTGACACCGACAAAGCCAGAACTAGAATGATGACTGTGCGCTACACAAGAAGCCAAAGAGGATCATATGATGACTATGTGCTACTTAACCACCCAAGAGCTAGCTGAACGCATTAAATACGATGCTCGGACTATCCGGGAAAGATTGAAAGACAACGTTCTCATTGAAGGTGTCCACTACATCCGCCCATTCGGCGGGCGGAAGATCCTGTATCTGTGGGAGCCCATTGAACGGGATATGGGACTTCATTCTGAGCAAGAAGCTTTTGCAATCCCCATGGCTAATGGAGGAATCATCAATGGGTAGTATTCGCGTCAGAAAGCAAACCGGAAAACTTTTTCTGGACTTCAAGTATCGAAACAAACGCTGCCGTGAGCAGACCGCTCTGGAGGACACAGCTAAAAATCGTAAAAAACTCCAAGCATTAATGGACCGCATCGAGGCTGAAATCACTCTCGGCATCTTTGACTATCCGCAGTATTTTCCAAACAGTGCTAATGCCGCGAAATTTCAGAAGGAAAAGGAAGAGGAGGAGAAAACAGACGCGCTAGAGAACCATGAACACACGCCACTATTTAAAAGCTTCGCCCATACCTGGATCGGAGAAATGAGCATTCAGTGGCGGAAATCTCACCTCACCACCGTGGAGGGAACTTTGAAAAACTACCTGATCCCCGAATTCGGGGAAAAAGAGGTTGGCCGCATCACCAAGAAAGAGATTCTCGAATTCCGGGCATCACTCGCCAAAGTTACCACCCGGAGCGAGAAGCCTCTTTCTTCTAGTCGTATCAACCGCATCATGACGCCTTTGCGCATGATCCTGGGAGAGGCAGCCAACCGCTATGATTTTAGCTCACCCTATCATGGGATCAAATCCCTGAAGGTTCCTCGTACCGACGTTGAGCCCTTCGACATCGATGAGGTGAAGCTGATTCTTGAGTCCGTTCGGCCGGATTTCAAGAACTACTACACCGTCCGTTTCTTTACCGGCATGCGTACCGGCGAAATCGATGGTCTCCAATGGCAATACGTGGATTTCAAACGCAGGCAAATTCTCATCCGCCAGTCCTTGGTCAACGGAGAGCTGGGCTACACCAAAAACGACGGCTCCTTCCGCACCATTGAAATGTCTCAGCTGGTCTACGACGCCCTGAAGGAGCAACAGAAGGCGACGGGCAACATGGACTTTGTTTTCTGCACCCGGTCCGGCACACCGCTGTCTCACAACAACGTTACTAAGCGTGTCTGGTACCCATTGTTGGCACACCTCGGGTTGCGTAAACGTCGTCCGTATCAAACCCGCCACACCGCCGCCACGCTGTGGCTTGCCGCCGGCGAGAACCCTGAATGGATCGCTCGGCAGATGGGACACACAACGACCGAAATGCTGTTCCGCATTTACAGCCGTTATGTGCCGAATCTGACTCGTCGTGACGGCTCAGCGTTCGAGCGGCTGCTCATTACCCAGTTTGAAACGGCCACAGAGGAGACCTCCGATGAGCACTGAACGGAACCCGGCTCTGCCGTTAACGTTTATTCCAGTGACAAACCTGATCCCTCGTGAGCGCCGGATGATCCGCAATATGGCCGGTGCGCTGAATGCAGCATTTCAGATTGCGCCGGGACGAGAGCTCGTCATTCATCTGGGGTTGGGCGGCGAGCGCTCCAACCTCGAGGCTTTGGAAACCTGGGTGTGTCAGCAAATGCTGACACACCGCATGCATCCGTCCCGGGAGAGCATGGGCTGGTATGTCAGTCAGCTGGAATCCACGTTGAACTGCATCGAGGAGGAGAAGCATGACTGACACTCACAACGCCGGTATCCGTCTGGCCTATTGGGCTGACGTTTTCACTATTCTGAGCGTCGAGCTGCTACCCAAACGATTTCGGGGGATGAAGGTCTGGCGGCTGGTTCTCTACTGCAAAGGCCGCCACGCGGTTGCCGCTCTTCATGAGCTTCGCGTACCAACGGACTGGGCCCCACAACCTGGCGAAAAAATTCATGCCGCTCTGAAAATGGGCTCGGGCAAAGGTGCGAAACACCTCCATATTCAATTCATAGACCCCGCCTGAATCTCACTCGGCTTGGCATTGTCCATCACAGGGCACTGCCAGGCCAAACTGCTCTTCATAGAGTTGCCGAGCCTCTTCTGAGGGATCTGCTTTGATGACGTAAACGGTCATCGCCACAAAGCGCATCACCCGCCATAGCAGGTTTTGTTTTTTATTGAGCCTGCCCGGTGGCCGGACCGAAACCGAATCGATCACCAGATTCTCATACCGCTTTTTACGTGTCGGCTTAATAACCCGCACATAACGAGGTTCTGTGCCGTAGACCTCGGCCCAGTGTTTAATTGTCGCTTTTTCGTCAACCTGCTTGTTCACCCGAACGTCAATCGTACATCTGGATTTAAGCTGCAATTCGCACAGCAATCGATAGTGCCTACGCCACCCCTCCGTGTTTGGATAATGAGGCTTTGAGTCACTTCTCGTGCTGTTGTTTAAAAGGTTCCAGATGCAATCCAAGGCCTCTTCCGGTCTCTCTTCATACCAATCGAGTAATCTGTAGAAAAATTGATGCGCGTAGGACCTTGTGTCAGGGGTGTTAGGAGGGCTGATGAAGCTCCTGAGTTCGACCGGGCCTTTGGACATATCCTTTTCATTTAAAGGCCTCAAGACCAATTCGTCTTCTCGCGACATCCTGGAGCCAGAGTGCCCAGGCGGTGCCAATGAGGATTCAGGCCTTGCCCGTTTTTTATGGGTTCGCAGGCTCATGACGTAAACTGCATTGCAGTGCCACCTTATTGCGTCTTGGTACCTCACCTCGCACAGGTCTGCAGCGGCTTTTAAGCCCCGAGGCACCATCTTAGCCTCACCAACAGGAACATCTGCTTCTGTTGCCAACATCAATTTGTAAGCATCGAGATACCGAACCTGATGCCGATCGCTTGCATCCCTCGCCAAGGCACCTTCAATGCTCACTTCAGTAACATCATTTAATGGCGGATTTATCCGCTGGCCTTTTGATGGCCAGCGATCAATCAGGCTCTGGGCAAGATCACTTGCACGATTGTGATTTTCTCCCACTTTCTTGCGATATCGATGTTTCTCTACAGCTGCAACGGATTTCCCCAACAGATCCGCTTGCTCCTGCACCGTTAGTTCTGGATTTCTTCGATTCCACAGGTGCGATCTAACCAGCCAATCCACCAGATGGGCGTATTTCTGTAGAGTTATTGTTGGCGATGCATGTCCCGCCCATGCCGCCAGTGCCCATAACGCCTGACTCTGCGTGTGATATCCAAGGGTTTTCCAAAACGGTCTGTCCGTCGCAAGAAGCTCTTCGTGGTGAAGCGCACCTGTCCAACACCGTGGCGGCATATGTTCTCCTGGGCGGCTTTCCAATAACCGCAACAACGTCCAACTAACGAAACTGTGCCGCAGATTGTGGAACCTGAACGCCGGATCGCCAGTGATCTCCTGCAACAACCGGGTCAAGGGGTTAAATACCAAATAAGATTGGACCGGGCCTGACCCAGCACCATGCTCAGAAAAAATGGACCACATCTCCGGGTGTCCGGGAATCACCTCTCGACGCTCGGCATAAAAGCGAGCCAAACACTCAAGCTCATCGCTTGTCAGCAGATGACGCAATCGTAGTGAGCGTGTCCCTGCATCACTTTTTATCTGGCCGTTTTTATTGGGTCGAACCAATAAACGAACATCGTCGATAACGGGATCGTCGATACCAGGAAAATCGGCAAACAGCCGACTCAAGGCTTCATTACGCCTCAAACCACAGCGATATCCCATGATGAGCAAAACTTCCTGTAAAGCCGCCCAGCGGTCTGTCTTTGTCTTTTTTTGTAGAAGCAAGCGAGCACGCCGGTATTCCTCTGGAGTGAGTATTCTGGCGTCAACCTTGCTGATGCGGCCGGATCCATCGATATCAACCGGAGGAACGTTGTAGACCGTTTCGAGGAACTCGTGGAACATCCCGAGCCGATACGATCGCTCCCCACCACCGTAGGACTGATTTACGATATTGTCATAGACCGATTGCCATGTATCAGCATCCAGCCCAAATGGGTCGACAAAGACCTCCGCATGGTCAAGCAATGGTTTAATTGAAAGGAGATAATCAGAAATGGACATCAATAAGAGGCTATCTTTCTTCTTCCCACCACTGATGATCATGTATTGGGCCCAATGCCCCATAAGTTTCAGAATGGGAGAAACATCCTCCTGCTCAATAAATTGCGCTATCCAACCCACGCAGGCCTTTCGCTTGGTTGTTCGGATGCCCGCCCTCAGGCTCTCCAATAACGTCTGTTGATCCGAAAACTCGGTTTTTGGCTGAACATTCATGCACTGTGTTTGGCCCAGCACATCTTCATCTGTCGATTCTTGTTCAGCCTCCGGCAACTGCCGCTTCCCTGTTAGTACCCGGCACCAGTTTTCGGGAGAGACCGGCACACCGAGCAAGGTGTTGCGGCAATAATTAACTAACGAGATCGGCAGCTCGCACGCCGCTGCGGCCTGAGCGATACCGACAACATCTTGCGCTACCGCCGGAGGTAGATCAGCCCTAAGCGCCAACTGCGCAACATAAGGTTTCAGAAGGTACTTGAAATGCGGATATCGGTCCGGCCTGTCCCTATCGACCGTCGGCCACTGTTTTTTCCAATGTTCATGCCATCGTCTTAGCAAAAGCTGAGTTACCGGTGCCGGGAAAATACGGCGCTTGAGCAATGGCTTCTGTGCCCCTTCAACAGTGGACGACTCTCCTAACCGTCCATCATCCAGATCCAGCCAAACGATATTTTCTTCTATCCTGACCCCGGCCTGAATGGCCGCAGGAAGTCGCTCAATCAGGTTTTGATTAAGCACGCCAGAATGAGCAACGAATGAATAGAGCAGTTGTCCGGCATCGAACTCCATAGCCAGCCGATCTAGCTGAGGTCGTGGGGCACTCAGGCTTTCCCAGAAGGCCTCCTCTAGCCGATCAAACTGGATCAGTCGTTGACCGACCTCCGGTGTCAGGTTGGACGGCTCCGTTCTATTGACGGACAACGGTGCTGGCAGAGGCAGTTTCCAATCCAGCGCTTTGATGCCCCGTTCTAAACCCTGGATTAAATAGCGGTGTACGTTGCGGTAAACATAACCGTCACTGTTCGCACAGACTACTGTAACCAGCTCATTGATATCATCGTGTGAGCGCTCACAGAGTGATACACCGCGATAGAGTTCTTCATCCCACTGTTCCAGTCGAGCGAGCGCCGCTCTTATCTGTTCCAGTTTTTCCCACTTTCTATCCAGCGCTCGACGTTGATCTCCAGACGGTTTTTTCTGTTCTGAGCGCTCCAGGCTAGCCTGTAGTTTGTGAATGGGCGCCAGCCAACCACTCCAAATCACGGCGGCATTTGGTTCCATTAATACACCTCCGTGATCGTCTCAAGCCCCAGCCTCTGGCTCAGCTTGTCCATTGCGCTGCCCACAACATCGCAATAATCTAACGGATCGATACTGGAGTGTTTACCCCAGGGCTCTTGACCAATACCCCAGTGCCCCATAAATGCATTCACATAAGCCCCGGGCACTCCTTGTTCCCTGAGGCTGCCGCGTAGCCAATGGCGGCTGAAGTTCAGCGGCAGGCTATACGCCCACAAATAGTTGCTGATGGTTTTCGGACGAACCTGCACCTCATTGAGGTCCTCATCGAGGTAGAACAGGAATGTCGGTTGTCTTTCGCGATCTAACACGCTTAGGCGGGCACGCACGTTAGCTGCGTGTTTCTTATAAATCGACAGCTGATCCGCTAATACCTGACAAAGCGGCACCATCCGTGCATGACTGGCTCCTTCTCCGGTCTTATCTGTAATAAACAGGATTCTGCGTTTGAGGTTGAAATCACTGGCCCTGGCGATCGGATCCTGAACAGCCCGATAACCGGTCATCCAATAAATCATCATCACCAGGTAATTCATTATGGCGTTATGCAGTGATCTCAAACCGCCGGCCTGACCTTGTCGGGCATAATCCAATTTGGCTTGTTCCCTGAGACCCTTGAAGGATTGCCTTACCAGGCTCTCCTGAATCACCAGGTCTGAACCGACATTTCCATCAATCGGCAGGGTAATCTGCTGGTTTTTCACGGGCTCATTTGGGCACCACAAGGTCTGCCATCGAGATGTAACTTCAACATACCGCTCAACCAATCTCTGGCGGCACGTATGATGATAATAAATGGCGGCTGAAGGACCAGATGGCGGTTCACGGTTTGTAACCAGGCATGCCTCAATTAAATCACCACCTTTCTGATGCAGCTCCTCTGTCAGCTGATACGCAATGCGGAACTGCGTCAGCCGTGCTCTCCTTCTGCTATTAATCTCGGCGATAATCGCCTTCACTTCCGACCTAACGGATGCGGTTTCCGCTTTCCGAAAAAGCGAGGCGCATTGTTTTTTTGCTGAACTCGCCCGCTTTCTCACCAGCGCCTTGATCCGCTCCCATATGACCGGTGGAAACGGCAAGGTAATGCTTTGATAATGCAACTCAAGCGCTGGTTTATATTTACCCTTTCGCAATCGCCGATCGTCTGGTTTTTTGATACCTGTGTGCCATTCGCCGGATTCGGCCAGCACATAGACGCCGCTTGATGGCGGCCTTTCCGGCAGCTGGCACTGATTGTTACCGACTCTAGCTTTCAGCACCTCATCCAGCTCCCGGCCTGTCAACAACATCAATGACAGAGCCAGGATGGTCGTGGGCTCAAAATGGCGACCGTCGTCGAGTAATAGGATTCCGAGCTTGCGCAGCTCATCATCGTTCAGCACCTCCCATCGCTCGGGTAGTAGCTGGGCCAGTCGACGACGGTGCATCTGCCTACTGACCTGGGTTCGAACTGATTGCGTGAGAGATCCGCCCCGCTTAGTGTGGATGGGCGTAACAGCTTGATGAAACGAGGGACTATCCGAAAGCTCCTCCGGTGCAATTCCGTCCTTGAAATGATCCGACGATCTCAGAGCCTCTACGGAGCGGCGAAACTCAATTTGCCTGATTTCCGAGGCCCCTGAGATGATCTCGGAATCCGGGTCACGTTTCTCCACCGGGATTTTTTTCTCTAGTAGCCACTGCTCCGCAGAGTCCTTCTCGATCTGCTTAGATTGTGAACGAGGCTCATATTTCCGCCAACCTAGATAAGATTCGAGGAACAACCTCAAGTAGCCTAAATAATTCTTCTGTGCTCCGTGATCTGCCAATTTGCGCTCATCTAAACCCTGCATAGCCTCTTCTACATCATCATGAATTCGATCCACCGGCTGATCCAGTGACGGCAAATAATGCAGCGCTGGCCCCGAGATTTTACGAATCGCTCGCCAAACCACCACGTGTCGTTTATTAAAATCCTTACTCGCCGCCGGGTCGTTTTTATCTTTAAGGGAATGTCGCCACTGCTCAACGCAGGCCATAACAAAAACGGCCAAAGCAATTCTCTGGGGCTCAAACAACTCATCTTTACCCAATGCGTAAAGGCCACCATGCTGCGGGTACACCGTTTGAAAACCACCAGCATCCGAGGCAGATTTTTTCTCGAGATACTCCCCCATTCGTCCGTCACGGCAAATGGAGGCCAGATTCTCAGCAGCAACAAACTCATAACCCTGTTCAACAAACGCGGGCAAAATCCGTTCGAGCGCTCGTTGCACATAATTGATACCTTTCCAGTCCTCTCTCGGAATAACGAGGCGTTCGAACTGTTCAGCTACAGGAAGATCCACAAAATCCTGAAAAATTGACGGCATAACTACCTCACAGAAAACTTTGCTGGCCAAGAGGAGACGATGCGAACTTAGGATCCGTAAGCTGTAGCCTTCGGTTAACGCCCAGCCACTCCTCCATTGCAGTCCGGCTTCGAAAGCAAGGCGACAGAGCCATCAGTAGGTCAGGGTTCGATAACTTAATTAGCTGTACAAGTGATTGAGGAGAATGTGAGAGATCAAGCCCTTGAGTGACGATATTCGTACAAATCGTCAAATTTGAAAGATCGGCCACCGACAAGCCTCCGGTAGGCTGGCTGGTGACCAACGCAGGAATTTTCATATCACCCGGAAGGCCTTGGCATAGTTCGACTGAGCGAAAATTTCCCTGCACCCCGTATCGCCTCGCGCCCTTCTGCGGGTAAAGCAAAGGTGGGTTGAGCCAGGTAGCCAGTTCGACGGCAAGCTTCGTTAACCCTTCGCCACGTTTCAGTGCGGGAACCGGGGCCGTTAAAATTTCGAGCAAAGCCCCCTCGTCGATCGTTACTGGGTCAATCTGATCAATCCGCACAAATTTAAGCTTTGGCCTCTCCAGGAGGTCTTCCACCGCATCCATGATTTTTACCTCGTAGCTGAAATCACCATTCCATTTTCTCATGGGATTGGACGCCAAAATCCGGCTGCACCAACTCAAATATTCCTCTTAGGAATAGCTGTAGCCATAAGCATTCCTTGATGACAGCGCGGACCTTTGCCCTCCCCAACGACACATAGCAATACCACAGGAAAAACCCGATGTGTGGAAATCGACGAAATTCGCAAATTTTACCCGATTTTCGATAGGCTTTGCGCCTATTCGCAAATTTAGCCCCCTCCCGTTTAGTGAAAACAGCCCAACTTACTTAGCCAACATTTCGGGTCTAGACGCCTCCCCCAAGCTCGTCCATAAGCTGTAGCTCAAACGGTCGGTGAACCAGGCAGCATGTATAAACCGGAGGAAATCATCGATTACCAATGAAATAATGCAGGACTCAACTCATAGAGGGGGATTCTGATGCAAGACTCCAGGAAGCCCACAGCCACCAAATCAGCCCGCGTAAAAATGCCCAAGGAGGCACCTACGCAGAAGCCATACCGAATGACACGTTCTGAGATCAGCGAGTTGCGGCAAAAATCTGTAAAAGCCATCGAATATCTGATGAAACAGTGATGCCTTCTTATTCACTAGAAGGAGGGAAGCCAAACCTACGAAAAAGCGTCTGCACTGGAAGCAGAGAGGTGAAGCCTTTGGGAGGCGTGCAAGGTTTGGCTATCTATTAGTCAACGCTGGGTAGCTGGGACCAGTATGTAAGCGGGGGAAGGTCAGCTGACCGGGCTTGTAACGCAGCGCCTCTCCTTCTATTCAAAATCTATGGCCTGAGGTGAGGAAGGCCTGGATTGTCCACAACTACCGTACTCTGTGATTGAATCCGTCCAAATTTGGACGGCAGTCACGTTGCCATGAACAGAGGTTTGGCGTGCCAAACTAGCCAAGCGTCCGGAAATGCACCTGCTGTGAGGATATTTTTGGCGCAGACATCGAGAACCAATGACGTCATCAAGACTGATAATGTTCCTCAAGCAACTCATCCACCGCGTGCACAATGATGTGTGGCAGTTCCGGACGATGAGATTTCATCAGATCAATGTCTTCGCGCTTGAGCTTTTTGCCCTGCCGGTTGTCCCAAACTATTCCAATCCAGACCGTTAAATAGGTCGCGGAAATCAATGGTAAGACGACGGCTTGCCAGGAACCATGATTCATCCAGTTAAACACAGGAAACGGAGAGAGAAAGACTTGTGCGCTCAGGACGAATGTGCACGACCACCAAACCAACAACCAGTTTTTGCGTCGTGCTTTTAGTCGAAGGCCTGCTTCCGTCACACTGAACAGATCGCATTTCTCGTAAAAATTCTCGATTGAGCGTTCGCGATCGTCCGGGTCTTCAGCAGTGAGATCCGGATCCGATTGCAATCGATTGACGGCATCCATCCTCAGGCTATGAAGGATCCCGGTCCGGCGGTTAGATGGCGCAATAGTGAGCAGGGCTCGGATCGCTTCTTTCTGTCGCTCAATTCGGTAATGAATATCGTCCAATGACCACTTCCTCCATTTATCCCTCGCAGGATCACACACAACCGAAAAACGCCACGTTGAGGCAGATCAAGGCATCCGTATTCCTTATGGCCTGAATCTGCACTTCTGGCGGGAGACTTATTGCGGCCCATTCTTCTTGTGCTAGTCTTGCAGTGGGTCGAGGAAGCTCCGCTGGCTCGACCAAGTCCGACAACGGATGTCAGGCAAACGCGACACCTGCACAGTGGTGTGACCGGTCAGGGAGAGACCTGCCACTATTTTGCCCCTCTATCCCTTCAATCTACCGACTCTGGAATTCCGTAATTTCTTGCTTCAAGCTGGCATACCAGCCCAGCAATTCATCTTCAGTGACTTCGCCTTGAGTTTGTTCCTTAGCCTTTTGCCGCTCAATCTCCGCTCGCTGTTCGGCATAGACATCGTGAAGTGCTTCCACTGAGATATTGAAGCCCTCGTGATGGTTGAGTTGGTTTCGAAGGGCTTTGAAAGCCGAGGGGGCGACAGGGTTGTTTCGCTTCCGCTCAATGTCTTTGGGCCGAATGCCAAACACTTCGCCCCAATGATCAACCGCTTGATGCCAGGCACACGTCAGCGGGCATTCTTCAGTGATGTAAAACCGCACCGCGTTGCCAGGATGGTTGACCGAAAAATAACAGCGTTCCTGATCGACGCGATCTCCGGTGGTGATCCCCATCGTGATGCCCCGGAATCCAACACCGCGGTAAGGACGTGTGTTTGGGTGATTGGTTTTCAGGGCATCAATGTACTGCAATGCAGCCGAGCGAGCCGCCCAGCGGGCGTCGTAATACCGGGCTCTTGTTCGTTGGTAGCGATACCAGAAATCCGCCGGGATCGTCGGCTTCGGAGGGATCAAGCTGAAATACTTCTGGTACCGTTTGCCTCGTAGCGTGGCGGTCACATGCCAGCCGTGAAAACGAGAAGATAACTGGCCTTTCTCATAATAATGGATGGCCATAGGTCAGTGTCATACTCCTTTGTTGATTACTGAAGAACTACGTTCCGCGACTACAGAATCGAAATCTGGGTACTAAGTTGCTGAGAGTTAGAGATTTCCATCCGTTCGTGGCGAGACCGTAGCGTCCAAATTTGGACGATTGCCACTGCCCGCGTATTCTGTCACCTCGCTGTCCCATCCGCATCGTGCGCTTCCGGTCTATTATCAAGTTGAGAAGGAATCCATCATGACGAGACAAAGGACTGTCGGCCTCGCCTTCATTCTGCTGTTGGTGTGTACGTCCGTATCCGCAGAACTGGTCAAAAAGTCCAGCAGCGGCCTATGCCACCCACCGGAAAGCAGCTGGTACGAGCGAACCAAGAATTACGAAGCCTTTGATTCCATTAAGACCTGCCTGGACTCTGGGGGCCTTTTGCCAAGCGGGCTCAGTCTTCGTGACATTCGCGCCGAACGCAACCCGGCCAGCGATTACCGACCCTATGACAGAGATTACTTTCGCCATTGGATCGACGAAGATGGTGACTGTCAGGATACGCGGGCGGAGCTGCTCATCTCCAAATCCACCAGCGAACCGACATTTGCTGATCCGCTAAAAGCCTGCCGTGTCATATCAGGCCGTTGGAACAGTCTATTCACAGGTCAACAATTGTACTGCGTAAACCGCTGAAGGTTGCCACCCATTCCACGTGAAGCCTGCCACCCGGACCGGAGCAAGGCTGCCACCCATCGGAGCGTAGCGACGCGGGGTTTCTCTTCTTACTCCGAAGTCTCAGTGCCCGTCAACTTTGCCTGCTGTTTTCGCATGGATTCGCCCCGCAGATTGATCTTGTAGGCGTTGTGTACGAGCCGGTCCAGAATGGCATCTGCCAGAGTGGCGTCACCGATCACCCCATGCCATTCCTCGATGGGTAATTGGCTAGTGGCGATGGTGGAGCGCCGGCCATGTCGGTCTTCCAGCACCTCCAGCAAGTCCCTTCGGTTCTCGGCGCTCAGCTTCATCAGCCCCCAGTCATCCAGGATCAGCACGTCGACCTTGGCCAGGCTGGTCAGGAGCTTTGAGTATTGGCCATCGCCTTTGGCGATAGTCAGCTCCCGTAGCAGTCGGGTCAGGCGGACGTACTGGGCGGTGTAGCCTTCGCGGCAGGCCTTGTGTGCCAGGGCGCAGGCCAGCCAGGTTTTGCCGACCCCGGTGGGACCGGTGATGAGCACGTTCAGGTGTTCCTTCACCCACTGGCAGCTGGCCAGGCTCTGGATAAGCCCTTTATCCAGGCCCCGTGAGTTCCGGTAATCAATGTCTTCGAGGATGGCGGCGTGTCGCAGCTTGGCCCGGCGCAGGCGGCTGCTCATGCGTCGGTTGTCCCGTTCCGTCATTTCCCGGTCGACCAGCAGCCCGAGGCGCTCCTCGAAGCTCAGGTCGGTGATGTCGGGGGTGGCCGACTGATCCTCCAGGGCGGCGGCCATGCCGGTCAGTTTGAGGGCGTGGAGCTTATCCAGTGTGGGATGTTTCAGCATGTCAGATTCCTTCAGTGGTAGTAGGCAGGGCCGCGGATGTTGTCGTGTGTGTCGGGTAAGGCCAGTTCTTGTTGCTCTTCCAGGGGCTGCTGATCCAGGCGGTGCTTGAGGATGGATTCGATGCTCTTGTATCGGCAACTGCCCAGCATCAGGGCGCGTTGGCAGGCACGTTCTAATCGTGCCTCGCCGTAGCTCTGGCCCAGCCGGAGAATGCCCAGGCAGGACCGGTAGGCCTGTTGCGGGTGCTTTCTCGCCCCCAGCGCGATGCGGATGAGCTTTTCAGTTGCCGGTCCGATCTTTGCTGCCCACGCGATCAGCCGTTCCGGTGACCACTCGCCGGCCTGGCGATGGGACTCCGGCATGTGAGCAGCGATCGTGCTATGCCGACCCTTCTGATCCGAACGCCGGTGACTGGCGATCCGGTTGCCCCGGTGGAAGCATTCGATGGTGTTGTGGGTGATCCGGACCTCCACCTCTTTCTTGATCAGGGTGTAGGGCACCGAGTAGTAATGCCCATCGATGGCCACGTGGTAGTCGATGTGTACCCGGGCTTTCTTCCACTCGGCATAGACATACGGTTCGGCGGGTAGCGGTTGTAGAACCGGCTGGTCCAGCTGTTTGAAGTGATCAAGCCGGCACCCGGGCAACTTGCGGAAGGGACGGCTGTTGAGCTTCTCTAACAGCTCACGGATGGTGGCGTTCAGTTGCCCCAGGGAGAAGTGCTGACGGTGGCGCAGGGCCGCCAGGATCCAGCGCTCGACGATCAATACGCCACCTTCCACCTTGGCCTTGTCACGGGGCTTGCGAACCCGTGTGGGGACAACGGCCACGCCATAATGGCCAGCCATATCCTGATAGGTCGGATTGAGATCCGGCTCGTAGCGATGGGCCTTGCTGACGCCGGAGCGGAGGTTGTCCGGAACCACCAGTTCCGGCACGCCGCCCAGGAACTCGAAGGTTCGGATGTGAGAGCCGATCCAGTCCGGCAGGGTCTGGCTCCAGGTGGCCTCGGCGTAGGTGTAATTGGACGCACCCATCACCGCCACAAAGACCTGCGCGTCATGGATCTCACCGGTGGTGCGGTCAATGACGGGCACAGTGTGCCCGGCATAGTCCACGAACAGCTTTTCACCGGCTCGGTGGTCCTGGCGCATCACCAGATCCAGCTTGCCTTGCCAGGCCCGGTAATGGTCGCAGAACCAACTGTATTGGTAACCGTCCGGATTGGCTTGACGGTACTCCTGCCAGAGCAGGAAGAGGGTGACGTTCTTGCCCCGGAGCTCATCGTGGATTCGCTTCCAATCCGGAATGCCTCGGGCCTGTGCCGGCAGATCCGGTGGTGGCGGGAACAGCCGTTGCTCCAGCTGGGCTTCACTCAGATCCTCTGGCAGCGGCCAGCCAAGCTCCGCCTCAGCAGCACGCCGCAGATACTCGCTCACAGTGGGGCGACTGATGCCGCAGGCTGCGGCAACCTGTCGGTTGCTAAGCCCTCGCTCCCACTTGAGGCGAAGGACTTCTTTGATTTTACGCATGGATAACCTCTTCGCTGGCATCTGGCCCTCTCCGGATGAAAAGGAGCAGAGTACCGTTAGTTATCCCGCGCCGGACGTTTTGATGGGGAGATTAGGCAGCCTGCCGGGGTGGCAGCTTTGCCGTGGAATCAGTGGCAGCTTTCGCGTGGAATGGGTGGCAGGCTTCGTCTGGAATCAGTGGCAACCTTGGTCTGGAATACGCAATTGTACCAAGCCAGCGACGTTGAGATTGATCACGTTGTACCCCTGGAGTGGGCCTGGGAGCGCGGCGCTTGGCGCTGGTCAGGCCAAAAGCGTGAAACGTTTGCGAACGACCCGGTTAACTTGCTAGCCGTTGAGGATGAACTCAACAGCAGCACTATAACAATATAAAATATCCCAAATGATCGTATGAGTGAGTGAATAAGCGTTTTTAGGTTTAGTAAACATACTAATCTAAAATCCTAAAAGTTAGCTGAAAGAAACCATGGCGTGACTTCTGTTCATGTAGTAGCACGCAAAAAAATCACCCCACTTTTGCGTCCACTCGGTTTTCAAAGCGGACCTTTCTGGACGTTCAGTTAAGCTCAAGCTCTTTTAAACAAAAGCGAACATTCGGATCTCACGCGTTTTGGTCTATTTTCAGCCGTCGAGAGGTCTAAGTGATCGCCGATCGATTAAGGAAAATCGGAATCTGATGGTAGAAAAACTTAGCACAGGAAACTCAAACCGGTTCTAGCCCCTAGTACCAGGTGTGCGACACGTGCAGGAAGGCTCAACAATCACAAACACCAAGTGAAGTATGGCGGGCACTTATGGGAGAGTTCGAGAAGTGTGCATCGCCTACAGAAGGCTTTTAATTAGAAAACCGTTACAAATCCTGACGGAAAAGGCCTTTTTGAATGAGTATATTGTCCCCGGGTTTTGGAACTCTGCCTCGGGGATGAAATTACACCATGAATAATACAGACCTTGTTTTTCAAAGCTACGGACGCTGCTGCCGTAATGACGCCTTCTTCATCGATTTCTATGATTACTTCATGTCCAGTTCGGAAGTAATCAAAAATCGTTTCATCAACACTGACATGGCAGCGCAAAGACATCTGCTTCGTAATGGAATCATGCAACTGATCCTCCATGCCAGAGGCATGTCAGACCGCAAGTTACGCGCTTTGGGCGAGAGTCATAACAGGAATCACTACGACATCAAGCCGGAATGGTACGACCTCTGGTTGAGCTCTTTGCTTAAAACCGTTCGCAAGCATGATCCCGAGCATACGCAAACACTTGAAAGCGCCTGGGTTGAGGTCCTGACCCCCGGTATTCAGTTGATCAAGGGCGCTTATTGAGCTTCACAACTCCCTGAGCATCAATCTATTGCGACCTGACCTCTTCGCCTCGTAAAGAGATTGATCACACTGCGCCAGTAATTCTGATATATCCGAGACTTGTCGACTGTGGCAACCTACAATTCCGGCACTGATGGTTATCTGGATATGTTCTTTATCAGACGCTCTGAATCGTAGGGCTTCCAGCGTTTCTCTGAGCCCTTCTGCGAGAATATGAGCATCTGAAATTTCCGTGTGCGGCATCAAAATCAAGAATTCTTCCCCACCGGTTCTGGCAAAGATATCCGTTTTTCTGATACGGGCCGAAACAATGTCGGAAAACCGTTTAAGTACGTCATCTCCGATTAGATGACCGTAGGTGTCATTCACGGCTTTAAAGTGATCAATATCCATTGAGATCAGAGAGAAGGCGCTGCCATATCGGGCATGATTGGCGAGCTGTGACTCAAGCTCTGCAAGCACATAGCGACGGTTATATGCCCCCGTGAGCTCATCAATCGTCGAGAGCCGTTGAAGCTCTTCTTCCAGTTTTTTCTGATCGTCAATACTGATTACCATCCCGTGCCAGGTGACCGTTCCATCCGCTTCACGTTCAGGCTGAGCAATGCCTCTCATCCATTTGGATGTACCATCCACGAGCACTCGATAATCGCAGACCCATTGGCAAAGTGACTCGTAGGAGTACTCGATCGTATCCTTGACCACCTCAAGATCATCAGGATGGATCACTTCGAAAATACTCTCAGGACGTTCCATTCCGACTTCCGGTGGGAAGCCGTAAAAATCCTCTGTTTTACGGCTGATATATGGATAGTAGTAGGTTCCATCCGGCTCCATCACAAACGAGTAAATGATCCCTGGCAAGGATTCGGCTAACTGCGACAGTTGATGCTGAGTTTGCTTCTGCTGGGTAATATCGAGGTGAGTACCAACAATCCATGGGCCATCCAAACCCTCGTCCCTGAAAACCATGCCCCTGGCGTGAATAAACCGCCAACTTCCATCCTTGTGTCGCATACGGAGCACAGACTCGTAACTTTCATCTTCTGCCTGGAGCACCCTCTCAATTTTCGCTTGCGCGGTCCTTCTGTCATGCGGATGAGTAAGGTTTTCCCAGGTCTTGATGGAAATGGGTTCCAAATCAGAGCGGTCGTATCCCAGCATCTGGGCCCAACGGTCATTGATAACCAATTCGCCGGATTGGACATGCCATTCCCAGGTACCAGCGCGTGTACCCTCCAGTATCGCCGTCAGACGGGTCTCAGCAGAAACTTTCATATTATCCTTTCCCCGATTCCTCTCACTGCACGTTGTCGTGCTGGTTTTGGGCAAAAATCAACGACACCGTCTTTTAGCCTTAAAGTCCTCGGCCCAGGCCATCGCCTCAGAAAACGGCATAGGACGCGCAAAATAGTACCCCTGACCTATGACACATCCCAATTGAAGAAGTTTATCCGCAGTCGCCTTATTTTCTATACCCTCTGCAATTACCCGTCTGCGGAAGTGCTTCGACAGCCCGATGATCGCCCCAACAATCATTTCGTCGTCTGGATCTTGGAGCATATCCGTCACAAAAGAACGATCGATTTTGATTTCATCCGCAGGCAGTTTCCGGAAATAATCTAAGGACGAATAGCCCGTTCCGAAATCGTCCATCGAAACTTCGACGCCCAATGCACGGCACTCTGTTAGCAGGCGTATCACGCTACGGGCATCATCAAGTGCCGTCGTTTCTAAAATCTCTAGAATCAAACGAGACCTCATGGCTTCATCAAGACCAGCGATGCTGCCTGCCAAATCGCCCAGGAAGTGGTCACTCAGAAAGTGAGAAGGACTGAGGTTTACACTGATGGAACAAGAGACTCCATGGTCTTGCCAATACCTTAAAAACCTGACGGCTTCATTGAGTACAAACCTTCCGACGGCAATGGCATATTCGGTATATTCCAGGTGCGGCAAAAACTGAACGGGTGTTAAAAGTCCTTCCTCAGGATGATTCCATCGAATCAGTGCCTCGAAGCCAAGGATAGATTGTTGCTCAATATTGATCTTGGGCTGAAGGAATAGCTCCAATTGACGCTTCTGGAGGGCTTCAGGTATCTGCTCAAGGATCTTGACGCGCTCTTTCCGGGTAACGTGTGTCTCCAGATCAAATATCTGGAACTGATTTTTGCCAGATTCTTTCGCGGCGTACATGGCTTGATCGGCATGGCGCATCAGCATGTCGCTGTCTGCATCGTCGCCCGGGTAAACGGTCACTCCCATACTACCGGACAACTCGAATCGGAATTGTCCGAACTGGATGGGTTCGCGAATTGCCTTCAGCATGCGCTCATACACCTGATGACTATCGACATCACGGAGGATCGCCACGAACTCATCGCCACCCAGGCGCGACACGATGTCGTGTTCCCTGATTGAGTTGCTCAGTCTGTCTGCAATGGTTTTAAGGGCATAGTCACCCACAGAGTGCCCGTGGTTATCATTGATATCCTTGAAGCCATCAAGATCCAGGAAGCAGACGGAAACAGACCCACTCCGCTTGTCTGCCTCTAATAACTCTTGCTCGAAAAGCTCGGTCAGCCGGCTGCGGTTAGGCAAGCCAGTAAGCGCATCATAGTTGGCAGCCCGCTCAAGCTTTCTGGCATGCTCCATTTTTTCCTGAAACAGGCGCTTACGTTCGATCAGCTGACCAACCGTTTGAAGCAACGGCTCCAGTTCGTGCGCAATTTTGTCGGAATAGGGGGTGGGCCGATTGGCCAAACCTACGAGGCCTATGTGCGCATCGCCCGAGAAGATGGGCACTCCTATGTACGAGGATATTGTCGGATGGCCGTCTGGTAGGCCGCCTCTGCGTGGATCCGCAGCAAATTCATTGGAAACCACGATTTCTCCGTAAGCGTTCATTCCGCGACGTTCTGCCACCCCGCTGAGATTCGCTCTACAGTAACCTCACATTTCCCGATACGAGGTTACCCCCATGAGAAAGCACCGTACTCCAGAACAGTGGCAGACCCTGGTTGATCAGCAGCGCGCCAGCGGCTTGTCAGCACCGCAGTTTTGTAAACAGGAGAAGATCGGTTACGCCAGCTTCTGTAACTGGCGCAAGCGCCTGTCCGACCCGTCGACTGATGAGTCGTCAGGTCCCGGTGAAGCCGATTTTCTGGATCTCTCGTCGTTGATGGGCAACTCTCCATCCTCCGGCCCCGGCTGGAACATTGTGCTCAGCCTGGGCAACGGCGTGGAACTGCGGCTGAGCCAGAACGGATGATCGGGCTCGATAGTCAGGCCCGGATCTGGCTGTGCACCGAGCCCACCGATATGCGCAAATCGTTCCGGGGGCTGAGCGCCCTGGTCCGGAATCAGTTGAAGCACGACCCGCTCAGCGGCCAGTATTTCGTCTTCGTCAATCGCCGTAAAACTCAGATGAAGATGCTGTATTTTACGACCACTGGTTACTGCCTGTGGGCCAAACGCCTGGAGCAGGGACAGTTCCGGGTGCCTTTATCTGCCTCCGGTCAGCGAGCCCTGACGCTGACGGATCTGCAACTGCTGATCGATGGCATTGAGGTGCAGAAATACCGCCAGTTCAAGCGTTTTCGAGGGGTATAGAAGGCCGGGTTCCGGTATAATATCGGTCATGAATTCAACGGCTTCTGCTCCTTCTCCCAATGCATCGTCCTCCTCGGCTCTGGCCGAGGAGAATGCACTGCTGCGTGAGCAGGTCCAGACCCTGCAGCGCCAGCTGGACTGGTTCAAGAAGCAGCTGTTCGGCCCCAAATCCGAGAAGCAGGCATTTGACCTGCCGGGCCAGAACAGCCTGTTCCAGGAAGGCGATGCACCGGTTCCGGAGAACCCACCGGAAGAGAAAAAGCGCACGGTTAAAGCCTATCAGCGTGGTACCGGTAAGAAGCAGCGGGACGACGACTGCCTGAACGACACCGGCCTGCGCTTCACCGCCGATGTGCCGGTGGAGGTCATTGAACACCTGCCACCGGAACTGACCGGGCCGGAGGCTGACCAGTACGAAGTGATCGGCAGCAAGACCACCTACCGGCTGGCCCAGCGGGCCTCCAGCTATGTGGTGCTTAAGTGCGAACGCCCGGTGTTCCGGCGCAAGGGCACCGAGAAGCTCATCACGACACCGGCTCCGTTCAACGTGCTGGACAACAGCCTGGCCGATGTCAGCCTGCTGGCCGGGTTGCTGGTGGACAAATTCCAGTTCCATCTGCCGCTGTATCGCCAGCACCAGCGTATCCAACAGGCCGGTATCACCGTCAGTCGCAGCACTCTGACCAATCTGGTCAAGCGTGCCATCGACCTGCTGCGCCCCATTGTGGATGCCCAGACCGACAACGTACTGCGCAGTCGGGTACTGGCCATGGACGAAACGCCCATCAAGGCCGGTCATCAGGGCCGGGCCGGCCCGCAAAAGGGCAAGATGAAATCCGGCTGGTTCTGGCCGCTGTATGGCGATGCCGACGAGGTGGTGTTCACTTACTCTAACAGCCGTGGGCGTGCCCATATCGAAGAAGTACTCAGCGAATCGTTCAGCGGCACCCTGATCAGTGACGGCTACGCGGCCTATGCCCGTTATGCCGCCGCCCAGGAAAACGTCACCCATGCCCAATGCTGGGTGCACAGTCGCCGTTACTTTATCGAGGCGCAGAAGGATCATCCGGAGATAGTCACCGACGCGCTGCAACAGATCGCCACGGTGTACCGGAATGAAGAGGCCATCAAAACCCAGGGGCTGACTGGCGAGAAGAAACGCCAGTACCGGTTGGATCACTCGAAACCGGTGGTCAGCGACTTCTTCCAGTGGTGCCGGGATCAGTTGGCGCAAGGCGGCCTCGTGCCCAGCGATTCGCTGACCAAAGCCCTGAACTACGTGCTCAGCCGTGAAGCGAGCCTGACCGTGTTCCTGGAAGACCCGGATGTGCAGCCAGACACCAACCACCTGGAACGGGCACTACGCCCCATTCCAATGGGCAAGAAAAACTGGATGTTCTGCTGGACCGAACTGGGCGCGGAACACCTGGGCGTCATCCAGAGCCTGATCAGCACCTGCAAGCTGCACGATATTACCCCGTACACGTATCTGGTGGACGTGCTGCAACGTATCAGCCAGCACCCGGCCCGTGAAGTCAGCGACCTGACGCCCCGACTCTGGAAACCCCGGTTCGCCGACAATCCGCTACGGGCGCTGATCGACCCACGCCACCCTGACCGACAGAACAAACAGCCGGAGGCCAACGTCCGTGCGCATTGAGGACATGACCATCGACCAGTTGCTGGAACTGAACCAGACCATCTGCCAGCGAATTGATGAACTGCAAGAACAAGAAACCCTGCATGCCTTGAGTCAATTGCGGGTTGGCCTGAAAGTGACCTTCGAAGGCCGGGAAGGACCGGTGTTGGGGATCGTCACCAAAATCAATCGCAAGAGTGTGATCGTGCTGGGTGAGGATGGCAGGAAACAGTACAAGGTCTCGCCGGAGTTATTAAGGCCTCTCCGTGACGTGAAGTAGGTCAACTACGTCGTGGAATGAACGCTTACATTTCTCCGGATAAGAGGGACGAGCCAATCAGGTTATCAAGGTTCTCGAAGGTCATCCCCCGCCTCTGCACCTGTTGGTAGAGAGCCTCCGTTTCCGCATTCCAGGCGAGGTTGGTGATGGCACCAACTTTCAGGTAAGGGTCACCATTGGCGTGATGAAGTACTTCTCCAATGAAGCCAAACTGGCTGCTGGTCAAAACCAACAGATCGTTCAACATCAACTCAAAGGCAGCACCCTGATCTTCATGTGTCAGAAAAATGTTCTGGGCACGGTGAATAGAGCGGCTCAGCTCGGAGATTTTGACGTATTCATGGTCCTCGCCACGAACATAAGCATTCTCTAATTCGTCTTCTACCAGACTCGCCAGGGTTCTGAGAACATCCAACTCGAACTCAGCGACCGCCCGCGGCTCGGGATCAATAATACAAAGGGTCCCAATTTTGAAACCACTGGGCTCCCTTACCGGCATCCCGGCATAGAACCGAATGTGCGGGCTACCTGTGACTAGAGGGTTATCATGAAACCGTGGATCGTTTTGCGCGTCTTCCACGATTAAAATCTTGTCCTGCTGTATGGTGTGATCGCAAAACGCCATGCTCCTGGGGGTCTCATCGACATCCAGTCCCTGCTTGGACTTGAACCACTGACGGTGCTCATCGACGAGCGTGAACATTGCGATTTCAACGTTGTAAAAACGTCGGGCGATCTTGGTGAGCTTTTCAAAACGCTCCTCGGGAGGCGTGTCTAGGATGCCAAGATTGCGCAATGCTTTTAGTCGTTGCTTTTCCAACCACGAACCGGACATAAAAACACTCGATTGATTTTCTTAAAGTAGGCTCAGGGCCTGGGCGGCTGGCATAGGCCTGGCAAGAAGGTAGCCCTGACAATAGTCGCAGCCCATGCTGCGGAGAGCATTCAGTTGAGCCTCAGTTTCAACGCCCTCAGCTACAACGGTAATGCCGAACGCTTTCGCTATCTGAATAACCGACTGAACAAGCGCTGAACCATGAGCTGTCAGTACTTGTTCTATGAAAGAGCGATCAATTTTCAACTCGTCAACTTCAAGGTTTCTCAGATAACTTAACGATGAGTATCCGGTTCCAAAATCATCGATGGCAATTCGAATTCCGTTCTCACGAAGCAGCGCCAGGTTCTCGTAAGCGGTCCGGGAACGCTCCATGATCACGCCTTCCGTAATTTCAAGTTCAATGGCAGAAGGATGTAAATCACGTTTGGCCAGTTCGTTGAGCAAGAAAACCCCGAAACCGGTATCGGCAAAATGATTGGCGGTGATATTGACGGCAATCGGCAGCACCTTCCTGTTGTTCGCGGCGTTTTCTTGAACGATGCTCAAGATGCCGTCTATCACGTACTTGTCGAGTTCAAAGCCGAGGGATGACTGCTCGGCAACCGCGACAAACTCATCCGGAAAGACCCGTCCCAGCTCAGAGTCGGTCCAACGCACTAGCCCGGATTTCTCATAGCCACCCAGCAAGTCTCGCAGACTGGGCGGGTGG
>ERZ1673960.73-NODE-73-length-25959-cov-987.786326_pt1 | contig 25959 bp, 23 predicted proteins | sample MGYA00580190_ERZ1673960 | MGnify/ENA primary metagenome ERZ1673960 (study PRJEB41334, sample SAMN05608106) | rock metagenome | biome: terrestrial subsurface; feature: shale formation; material: shale | place: USA: Pennsylvania ...
GGCGAACGGAGCCTACATTATAAATGATGTTCGCTTACTTTCGAACCCATTAGTATATTAAGTCTGATACCATGTGGTCGGATCTAATCACAGGAAGCTGTCCAGCCGGATAACAACGCCCATTTCCTGAAACTTGCTATAGGTCTCAGTACCACTGCTCTGTCGAACCAGCCGCAAATCATTTTTCAGATACACCGGCTTGGCCGGTTTGGCCACTGCTTTCTTAGAAACCTGCTTAGGGGTAGGCTTTTCCTGTAAGGCTCGAATATGTGCAACCAGACCCAAAAGATCCTCATCCGGTTTCTCTTCAATAGCTTGTTCGGCCACCACGGGGGCTATGTCCGATCCAATACCCATTTGCATCAACATATCGATCAACTGTTGGGCTTTGCTGGCTTGTTGAGGCTCAGTAGAAGTATGTGGAAGCTCTGGATCAGCAACATGGATGCCAGATGCGCGAATAGTATCAGTTGGTATGTCCAAGTCAGCATAGGCCAGAATTTGTTCTTTTCTGCCACTTCGCAATGCCTTAATCATAGGGTGGATTAGCGAAAGCTCTTCATTGAAGACCTTTTCTACAAGAAGCTGATCGATCACCTCTCGTCTGGCCATGACAGCACGGGTCTGACAGAGATAGAACAGCGATACCGCTACATGAGGGATACCCTGGGTGAACTCCCAGAACAAGTCTTTCATCGGCTCAGTGAGTGGAGTCGGAGCTTCAAACCACTGCAGCTTCCAGAGCCTTTTGATGAAACGCTCCCACTCCGCGTCTTGTTCCGGCTTGTCTGAACGTTCGAAGCGGTTCCAGTTCAGACTGCCAAATTGGGCAGCCCTGCGAGCTGAACGCATGGTCGGTGTAAACAGATCCAGTGCTTTCGGGGTACCAATAAACAGCACCGGCACCTTGATCACATTGGTCAGGGTGACAAAGAAATTCAGCATTTTCTGGGAGCCTCCCGACTTGGATTTTTCCAAGTGCTGAATTTCATCGATAGCCAGCAAGCCTACCGAATGAAGCGCAACTACTCTCGCTACGTCACCTAGCATCGACTCTGCAGAAGAGCGCGATTTTACAAATAACTGTTGATAATCTGTGCCAAGGGCATCATCAACCGCTCTGAAAAAGTTGATGCAGAGATGCCTGACGGAACCATCATGGGGACACTCAACCTTCAGCCAAACCAGCTGGGTATGCTGATAGTCAGGGTGATATATCACTTGCGGATAGCAGCTCAGAATCGCCTCTACAGCTGTCGATTTACCTGTTCCCGAGCAGCCAATCACCGAACTAACCAGAGATTCATTGCCTGCATTACGGCTGGCAGATTTGAAGTCTGTATAACCAACAGTATCAAGATTACGTTGGTGGCTGGCATCGGCTATGTTCCGACTCAGGTAGCCCCGACGAATCATGCTCGAGAGCATTTGTTCCAGTTGCAAATGCGACTTGGTCGGATAGAGGAACTGATCCAATATCCTCATCATCGCATGGCGACGAATGTGCCCAGGCAGCTTCTTCTCACTGTCGCCAACCGTTGGATAACGATTTAGCTTCTTAGCCGTTTCCTGAGGGGAATTAATCGGCGGAAGTGCATTAATCAAAGGATGCCCAGCATAGTCGGGGATTTCGGCCTCGATGTAATGCGCCAGGGGATGCTTAATCATCTCCATCCTCCAAGAACGAATCCAGATCAGGATAATCCAGGCAGGGTTCACTTCGCGTTTTGATATCGATAACCAAAGCCTTATGGCCAGTGGAACTGGCAGAATCTGGCTTACTTAATGATGTACGCTGACGTTCTGCTGCCAACTCATCGCGCCGATTATCACGAATGCCCATCAACCTACGGCTCGCTGGCAGAGATGGCTTTGAGGGTTTCTTCGCTCGCTCACGTTGGACTATATGGTCGATAGCATCCAAGGTGTCGATACTTGAATAGTCTGCCCGCTGCTTGGCAGATGCCTGTGCTCTCTTTCTCTCATATTGCTTTTGAGCCGCTTCCACAAATGTCATTCCTCGATAGCTGCGGCTACGATCTGAAAGATCGCAGACCCAATACTCATCATCGCCAGCAACTGGTCTGATAAATATCTCATTGGTGTTTCGAGGATCAAAAGCTGCTTCAATTTTGGTTGGACGGTTCTGTTTGATCCGGTCGAACCATCCAGCTTTCAACGCTTCCTGGCATGTATAGTTGATTCCACGCAGTTTGATACCTACCTCAGAAATCGTTGCAGTTTCGTTTGGCAACAGGTTAATTCTGGCTAGCCTCTCGTCACAGGTACGCAGCTTTCCTGTCCGGTTGCTAACTCCCCAGTTCCAAAGCGCAATAGGAACAGCTGCCAGATCATTCGGCATATCCGGAGCGAAATCGTAGTCTTTTACGACATGACTGGTGTTATGGCGGAGTACAAGATGAATCATCATCTCCGTAAAAGCAGATAGGCCCAACTCTGCATCAAGCTCGTAGCGTTTCCCTGTCCGTTTTTTGCCATTAACAGGCTCTACCACTCCGCCAACATAGGGTTTGAACTCAGCTTGAATAGTGTTGAAGTGCCGCTCGCAGATACCCTTGTCATCGCCTCTATAGGCTCTGGTGTTGCTTAGTTGAATTCCAAATCGATTCACCAGTGTGTCAGCCTGACGGGAAAGCAGCTCACCTCTATCTGCCAGAATGCTGGCCGGAATACCGACTGCAGGCCAGTCACTATCAGTAATCTCAATACCGTAACGCGCGCAGTACTCAACCTTGCTGCAGAACGCATTCGCTAGAGCCATACCTGCAGTAACCCACGAGGGTGTTTCAAAGCCGATATACATACCTGCAATCATACGGCTGAATACATCCTTCACGAGATACAACACTGGACGCCCTACAATTTTTTCAGGGTCTTCATCTGAAACCAGATACAGATCCACTATGGTTGCGTCAATTTCGTAACGAGCTCCTGGGCCGAAATTATTGGTCGCTGCCGTACTGATTAGGGGTTTGATGTCTTTATCGTATGCCCGAGCTGGCATTCGACGTTTTTCAGCTTCATGCTTTCGATAGTTCTTAGAGTAGAAGTATTGAAGCTGGCCCCGTGTCGCCAATCGACCTGGTGTTATATCAGGGTAACGGGACCGCAGGAGGCCGTTGGCTTTATTGAGTACAACTGACATCGGCACTGGCTTTCCTACGAGATAGCTTGTCTCAATTGCCGTGCGAAATATATCCGCCACATCCTCAGTTACGACAAGTCCTTCCCCCGGTGAGACCGAACGCTTCCGGCCCAGCTTTTTGTCCAAATTTCGTCGTGGCTTGCCACTCCCTCCACATTGTTGATAGTCAGGTGCGAGAGCATTCGGAGACATCCCTCTTTGCCAGAAACGGCGAAGAGCACGAACAATGAACAGGCGAGGTCGTCCCGATTGTTCGACCGCCAATCTTATGAGTTCATTCCGCGTTTTCTTCTCGAATAAAGCTTCATGCTTCTCGAGTAGGGGCTTCAGTGCAGATACTGCTTCATCACGCTTTTGCGCAGCTAATGTGCCTTCCTGGACTGAAGGGATCGGGAAAGGGTCTGTGGTTTCCTGGAAGTCTTCCAGCTCTTCTGACGTTAATGTAAACGGCCAAGCATTCTGATCATCAACATCAATCACCTGATAATTTTCAAGGTTGGTGAACAGAACTCGGATTCTCTGCTCTGAAACAGGAGCTTGTAGAACTGTATTAATTTGCATGACTTAACCTCCATTGTGTAGAGGCCACGCCATCAAAAACGAGTTCTGAGCATTTCCAGTCGTGATATGCTTTTTGAAGTGGTGCTTTTATTTGTCGTGTTGCTACCCCATACCGCAGCATTTGCACATGTGAACCAGGCTCAAGCCCATATTCATCATCCAAGCGAGCACAACACCTCGTAGCTTTTTGCTCAGAATAGGTAGCAAGCCTAGTAATCAATTCTGTAGAGCTGGAATCCTCTACCTCACTACTGAACTGCTCCCAGCGAATGTCGGCAAGAGCAGGCCTGATCCACTGAAGGTTCTCTTTGAGAGAAGGAGATACTTCTCGGTCAGTGAATAGCTTCCATCCAACGCCAGCTTGCTCCCAATAGGCCTTTTCAATTTGTAACTTTTCTATCGTCCGGGCTTTGCCCAATTCTGAGACAGGCTTTACTGCGATGGCCAAGGGAGGGCCCTCACGGAAATCCACCAGCAAATCCGTAGTTACAATCTTGAGCTTTCCTCTGATTTGCGGATGCTTGATGCCCATTTCGGCGCACAAGCGAATTGTCTCCTCCAGCGGAAGTGGAAATTGCTCTCTGATATCCGCTGTATCGTGATACCAGTCGAAGATGCTAAAGGCAGCAAACTCAATACCGGAAAGAAGATGGTGAATACGCCCGGTCACGCGACCAGGGGCCCGGACACTTTCACCGGAACTGCTAAGGTCCTGGATCTGGATGAAAGGCTTATAAGATGCACCGAAGCCATGACCTCGGGCTTTCAGCTTTTTCTGATCCGATGCATCTAGCGGTTTGTTAGCGTCCGACACAACTCCCTCCTGTCAGGGAAAGCAGGAGAGAGTTTTGTATCAGACTTTACAACAAATGATCAAACTTTATTTATTTTAATCAAACTTTATTTTTCACCGATAGGATAACAACAGAAGGCACTTCTCTTATTCCACCGTCACACTCTTGGCGAGGTTTCGTGGCTGGTCCACGTCCGTGCCTTTGAGCACGGCCACGTGGTAGGACAGCAGCTGCAGCGGCACGGTGTACACGATCGGTGCGGTGATTTCGTGCACCGGCGGCAGTTGCATCACGTGCACACCTTCCTCGGCCTTCACACCGGCGGACTTGTCGGCGAACACGAACAGTTCGCCACCCCGCGCACGCACTTCTTCCAGGTTGGATTTGAGCTTTTCGACCAGGTCGTTGTTGGGCGCGACTGTCACCACCGGCATTTCACTGTCCACCAGCGCCAGCGGGCCATGCTTGAGTTCGCCGGCCGGGTAGGCCTCGGCGTGGATGTAGGAGATTTCCTTGAGCTTCAACGCCCCTTCCATGGCGACGGGGAATTGTGAGCCCCGACCCAGGAACAGGCTGTGGAACTTGTCCATGAAGGCCCGGGACATGTCTTCGATGCCGCCATTGAGCGCCAGGATGTCGCTCACCTGCCCCGGCACCTGGTGCAGGGCGCTGACAATATCCGCTTCCTTTTCCTCGCTCAGGCCGTTGTGGCGAGCCAGGGCCAGGGTGAAGATCAGCAGGGCGGTCAGCTGGGTGGTAAACGCCTTGGTGGAGGCCACGCCAATTTCGGGGCCGGCCTGGGTCATGATCACCAGGTCGGATTCGCGTACCAGGGAGCTGCCGGGCACGTTGCAGATGGCCAGGGCGGCGCGGAAGCCGGCTTTCTTGGCTTGGCGCAGGGCCGCCAGGGTGTCGGCGGTTTCGCCGGACTGGGAAATGCACAAGAACAGGGTGTCCGGCTGGATCACGTGCTTGCGGTAGCGGAACTCTGACGCCACTTCCACGGAACAGGGCACGCCGGCCAGCTCTTCAATCCAGTAACGGGCCACCATGCCGGCATGGTACGAGGTACCGCAGGCGATGATCTGTACGTGGCGCACATTGTCCAGCAGGTTGGCGGCTTCCGTGCCCAGCGCCTGCTCCAGCACGCGGGAATCGGTCACCCGACCTTCCATGGTGGCCTTGATGACTTTGGGTTGCTCGTAGATTTCCTTGAGCATGAAATGACGGTATTCGCCCTTGTCCGCGGAATCGGCTCCGTGCTCGAAACGGCTGGTTTCGCGCTCAACCGGTGTCCCTTCACGATCGTGAATCTCGATGCGGTCCTTGCGAATATCGGCAATGTCGCCTTCTTCCAGGAACATAAAGCGGTCGGTCACCGGCAGCAGCGCGAGCTGGTCAGAGGCGATAAAGTTCTCGCCAATGCCCACACCGATCACCAGAGGGCTGCCTTCCCGGCACACCACGAGATGGTCCGGTTCGTCGGCGTGGACGACCGCCAGGGCGTAGGCACCCCGAAGCCGGGGAATGGCACTTTTTACAGCGTCGTACAGCGAGCCCTGTTCACGGTAATTTTTCTGGATCAGGTGAGCGACGACTTCGGTGTCGGTCTGGGAGGTGAACTCGAATCCATCGGCTTTCAGCTCGTCACGCAGTTCCTGGTAATTTTCAATGATGCCATTGTGAACGATGGCCAGGCCGTCACCCGACATGTGGGGATGGGCGTTCAGTTGGGAGGGTTCACCGTGGGTGGCCCAGCGGGTGTGGGCAATGCCCAGGTGGCCGTTCAGCGGATTGGCTTCCACGGCTTCGGCCAGGGCCGACACCTTACCCAGTTCACGGGCACGCTGCGCGTGTGGCCCGCCATTGATCACGGCCATGCCCGCGGAGTCGTATCCCCGGTATTCCAGGCGGCGCAGTCCTTCCAGAAGAATGCCCTGGACGTCCCGCTCAGATACCGCTCCTACAATCCCACACATGCTGTCTTCACCTGCTGTTGTCTGTCGTTAGGCTTTCTTCGGCCGTTCCCAGCCTTCGATGTTGCGCTGCTTGCCCCGGGCGATGGCCAGTTCATTGTCGGCAACATCACGAGTGATGGTCGAACCCGCGCCAATGGTAGCGTCCTCGCCCAGGGTGACCGGGGCCACCAGCGCCGAGTTGGAGCCGACGAACACGCCGTCGCCCATCACCGTCTGGTGTTTGTTCGCTCCATCATAATTGCAGGTGATGGTGCCTGCACCCACATTCACATGACGACCCATTAAGGTATCGCCCACGTAGCTCAGGTGGTTGATCTTGCTGCCCTCGCCCACCACGGCTTTTTTGGTTTCCACAAAGTTGCCCACCTTGGTATCGGCGCCCAGTTCGGTGCCCGGACGCAGGCGGGCAAAGGGACCAATCTCGGCATTGGTGCCAACGGTGGCACCCTCAATGACAGAATGGGCCTTAATGGTCACGCCATCGGCGATGGATGCATCCTTGATCACGCATCCGGGGCCAATGGTGACGTTGCTGCCTAGGCTAACGTTGCCCTCAAAAACCACGTTCACATCGATCCACAGGTCATTACCGATGGTCAGTTCGCCCCGAACATCCACACGAGCCGGGTCCGCGAGGCTGGCGCCTTCGGTCATCAGGCGCTCGGCCTGCTGGCGCTGGTACCAGCGCTCCAGTTCGGCCAGTTGCAGGCGATTGTTCACACCCTGCACCTCGAACGGATTCAGAGGCTGGGAAACTGTCACGCCCAGGCCGTGATCCACCGCCATGGCAATGATGTCGGTAAGGTAGTATTCGCCCTGGGCATTGCTGTTCGACAGCGTCGGCAACCAGCTTTTCAGGTGTCTGGCGGACACGGCCAGGATGCCCGTGTTCACCTCTTTGATTTCCTGCTGTTCGGCGGTGGCGTCTTTCTGTTCCACGATCGCCTGCACCTGGCCCGCCTGATTGCGAACGATGCGTCCGTAACCGTGAGGATGTTCCATGTCCACGGTCAGCAGCGCGAGATTGCTCTCATCAAGGTCCGCAACCATGGATTCAAGCGTCGCCCGGCTGGTCAGCGGCACATCGCCATAGAGCACCAGTACCCGCGCGTCGTCCGGCAGGTCTGGCAACGCCTGAGCGACGGCATGGCCGGTACCCAGCTGCTCGGTCTGCATGACCCAATTCACCGCCCCATCATCCAGTGAGGCCTGCACCTTATCGGCACCATGCCCGATAACCGTGTGAATTTTTTCCGCGCCCAGCTGCCTGGCGGTGTCTATGACATGGTGCAGCATGGGTTTTCCAGCCACCGGGTGCAGCACCTTGGGCAGTGCGGACTTCATCCTTGAACCCTGGCCGGCGGCCAGGATCACAACGTGTAACGGGCTCATGGGGCGTCACGCTCCGTGATGTTGGGTGTTTTAAAAACGAAAAAACCGCGTCCCGGCGAAAGCCTCCCTGTTTTCGCTAAAAAACAGAGAACCTTCCACCCGCGGATGCGGTTCATAGTCAGGCCACTCCGGGCACCGACGCAACCCCTGCTTATCGCAGGTTCTTGCGCAGCTTCTGGATGGTACGCAGCTGAGCGGCGGCTTCTGCCAGCTCGGCGGCGGCCCGGGAGTATTCGAACTCGCCTGTCTTGTTCGCCAGTGCCTTTTCGGCTTCTTTCTGGGCTTCCAGCGCTGCGGCTTCGTCCACGTCTTTCGCACGAACCGCAGTATCAGCCATCAGGGTCACAAGGTTGGGCTGCACTTCCAGGTAACCCCCGGAAACGTACAGGATTTCCTCGCTACCACCCTGCTTGATGATCCGAACCGCACCCGGCTTGAGTGCGGTCAGGAGCGGGGCGTGGCCAAGCTGGATGCCAAGCTCACCCTCGGTGCCGGTAGCGATCAGTGTCTCTACCAGCCCGGAGTAGATTTTTTCCTCGGCACTTACGACGTCACAATGTACGGTCATAGCCATATTTTACGCCTCTTGCGTCGAAAAAGAGAGAAGGTTTTACTTACCTTCTTTCTCTTTCATTGCCTTAGCCTTCTCGATTGCTTCCTCGATGGTACCGCACATGTAGAACGCCTGTTCCGGCATGTCGTCGTAGTCACCGTTGAGGATGCCTTCGAAGCTGCTGATGGTCTCTTTCAGAGACACGTACTTACCAGGCGCGCCGGTGAATACTTCAGCAACGTGGAACGGCTGAGACAGGAAACGCTCGATCTTACGGGCACGGGCAACAGTCGTCTTGTCTTCTTCAGACAGTTCGTCCATACCCAGGATGGCGATGATGTCCTTCAGTTCCTTGTAACGCTGCAGAACGTTCTGAACACCACGGGCCACGTTGTAGTGCTGCTCACCAATCACCAGCGGATCGAGCTGACGAGAAGTGGAATCCAGCGGATCGATCGCCGGGTAGATACCCTTGGAAGCGATGTCACGGCTCAGTACAACGGTTGCGTCCAGGTGCGAGAAGGTGGTCGCCGGAGACGGGTCAGTCAAGTCATCCGCCGGTACGTATACCGCCTGGATGGACGTGATGGAACCAGTCTTGGTGGAGGTGATCCGCTCCTGCAGCTGACCCATTTCTTCGGCCAGAGTCGGCTGGTAACCTACCGCAGACGGCATACGACCCAACAGTGCAGATACCTCAGTACCGGCCAGGGTGTAACGGTAGATGTTGTCAACGAACAGCAGTACGTCACGGCCTTCATCACGGAACTTCTCGGCCATGGTCAGGCCGGTCAGGGCTACGCGCAGACGGTTCCCGGGGGGTTCGTTCATCTGACCGTAAACCATCGCTACTTTATCAAGGACGTTGGAGTCCTTCATTTCGTAGTAGAAGTCGTTACCTTCACGGGTACGCTCACCAACACCGGCGAATACGGAGAGACCGGAGTGCTCTTTCGCGATGTTGTTGATCAGTTCCATCATGTTTACGGTTTTACCTACGCCGGCGCCGCCGAACAGGCCAACCTTACCACCCTTGGCGAACGGGCAGATCAGGTCGATAACCTTGATACCGGTTTCCAGCAGGTCCGCAGAGGCTGCCTGGTCGGCATAGCCCGGTGCTTTACGGTGGATAGACCACTTTTCCTGCTCACCGATTTCGCCCTGCTCGTCGATGGGACGACCCAGAACATCCATGATGCGGCCCAGAGTCTCGGTACCAACCGGTACGGAGATCGGGCTGCCGGTGTTTTCTGCTTTCAGGCCACGCTTCAGGCCTTCGGTGCTGCCCATGGCGATGGTACGAACAATGCCGTCACCCAGCTGCTGCTGGACTTCCAGAGTTGTTTCACCACCTTCAAGCAGCAGTGCGTCATAAACGCTTGGCACGGCGTCACGTGGGAATTCCACGTCGATAACCGCGCCAATGATCTGAACGATGTGTCCGCTACTCATGCTCGGTTCCTCGTTATCTAATAGTCAATAAAACCAGTAGGTCTGTGAGCGTTATCCAACAGATGCTGCGCCGCTCACAATTTCCGAAATCTCTTGTGTGATCGCCGCCTGACGGGCCTTGTTGTAGGCCAGCTGCAGGTCATCAATGATGTTGCCAGCATTGTCGGTGGCGCTCTTCATAGCGATCATCCGGGCAGCCTGCTCACAGGCCAGATTCTCTACCACACCCTGATACACCTGGGACTCGATATAACGTGGCATCAGCCCGTCCAGAATCGGACGTGAATCCGGCTCGTAAATATAATCCCACTGGTGACCGATCTCTTCTTCCTCATCGCCTTCAGGCAGTGGCAGCAGCTGCTCCGCCTTCGGGGACTGGGTCATGGTGTTGACGAATTCGTTACTCACGAGATAAAGGCGGTCAATCTTGCCTTCCTCGAACGAATCGAGCATCACCTTGACGCTACCAATCAGCTTGTCCGCACTCGGGTTGTCACCCAGGTGGGTTACGGCTGCCACCACGTTTCCGCCGTAGTTGCGGAAAAACGAGGCACCCTTCTGGCCAATAGCGCAGATATCGGTCTCAACACCTTTCTCTTTCCATCCACGCATTTCCTTCACGAGCAGCTTGAACGCGTTGCCGTTCAGGCCACCACAAAGGCCGCGATCGGAGGAGACCACAATGTAGCCAACCCGCTTGACGTCGCGTTCCTGCATGAACGGATGGCGGTAATCCTTGTTGGACTTGGCAATATGTCCGATTACCTGGCGCATCTTTTCAGCGTAAGGGCGAGTCGCCTGCATACGCTCCTGAGCCTTACGCATCTTACTCGCGGCCACCATTTCCATGGCGGACGTGATCTTCTGCGTGCTCTTGATGCTTCCGATCTGATTACGTATTTCTTTTCCGACGGCCATAAGTCACTGCCTTTTCAAGTTAGACACTCAAATGCACCATCAGGCCCGCTCAAGGCGGGCCCGGTGGATTTACCAGCTCTGAGTGGTCTTGAATTTTTCCAGAGCAGCTTTCAGACCAGCGATGATGTCGTCGTTGTAGTTGCCATCAGGACCGATCTGTTCCAGCAGTTCTTTCTGCTCAGAACGCATCCAGTCAAGCAGCTGAGCTTCAAAAGCCACAATCTTGTCTACATCAACATCGTCCAGGAAGCCTTCGTTCGCTGCGAACAGTACGGTACCCATTTCCGCAACAGACATCGGGCTGTACTGGTTTTGCTTCATCAGCTCGGTAACGCGCTGACCGTGCTCCAACTGCTTACGGGTTGCTTCGTCGAGGTCGGAAGCGAACTGGGCGAATGCCGCCAGTTCCCGGTACTGGGCCAGGGCCAGACGGATGTTACCGCCGAGCTTCTTCATGATCTTGGTCTGGGCTGAACCACCTACCCGCGATACCGAGATACCCGCGTTCATCGCCGGACGGATACCGGAGTTGAACAGGTTGGTTTCCAGGAAGATCTGACCGTCGGTGATGGAGATCACGTTGGTCGGAACGAATGCGGAAACGTCACCAGCCTGGGTTTCGATGATCGGCAGTGCGGTCAGGGAACCGGTTTGGCCTTTCACTTCGCCGTTGGTCAGCTTTTCAACTTCATCGGCGTTGATCCGGGACGCACGCTCCAGCAGACGGGAGTGGAGGTAGAATACGTCACCCGGGAAGGCTTCACGGCCCGGCGGACGACGCAGAAGCAGGGAGATCTGACGATACGCAACGGCCTGCTTGGACAGGTCATCGTATACGATCAGAGCGTCTTCGCCGCGGTCACGGAAGAATTCACCCATGGAAGTACCGGCGTACGGCGCCAGGTACTGCATGGAGGCTGGATCAGCCGCACCGGCAGCCACGATGATGGTGTGATCCATCGCACCGTGCTCTTCCAGCTTGCGCACAACCGCCGCGATGGACGACTGCTTCTGGCCGATGGCAACGTAGATACACTTGATGCCAGTGTTCTTCTGGTTGATGATCGCGTCGATCGCAACCGCAGTCTTACCGATCTGACGGTCACCGATGATCAGCTCACGCTGACCACGACCGATGGGAACCATGGTATCGATCGGCTTCAGACCAGTCTGAACCGGCTCATCAACTGACTGACGTGCGATTACGCCAGGCGCAACCTTCTCGATCGGAGAGGTTTCGCTGTTGCCCAGCTCGCCCTTGCCGTCGATCGGGTTACCCAGACCGTCTACAACACGGCCCAGCAGTTCACGGCCAACCGGCACCTCAAGGATGCGACCGGTGCAACGTACTTTCTGGCCTTCGGCCAGACCTTCGTAGTCGCCCAGTACTACCGCACCAACAGAATCACGCTCCAGGTTCAGCGCCATGCCGTAAGTGCCGTTGGCAAATTCGATCATCTCACCGTACATAACGTCGGCGAGACCGTGGATCAATACGATACCGTCGGATACTGACAGGATCGTACCTTCGTTTTTAGCTTCGGAAGAGATATCGAGTTTCTCGATTCTCTTCTTGATGATGTCACTGATCTCGGATGGATTCAGTTGCTGCATGCCTTTGTCCTCAAACCTTGTGCTGAAATCAGGAGCCCAATGCCTTGGCCATACGGGCCAATTTGCCACGGACTGAAGCGTCGATAACCAGGTCGCCTGTGCGTACTACCACACCACCGATCAGAGACTGATCCACGGCGGCTTCAAGCTCAACCTTGCGCTCCAGCTTTTTGGACAACGCGTCGATGAGTTTCTGCTGTTCGTCGGCCGACAGTTCAAATGCGGTATTCACTGTCAGGTTGACGGATTTTTCTACGTCCGCACGATACAGACGGAACAGATCAGAAATTGCCGGCAAAAGGGCCAGACGCTTGTTTTCAGCAAGAATCGACAGGAAGTTTCTGAGCGCTTCCGGCAGCGGCTCTTCAAAACAATCCGCGAAGATTTCCGCTTTGCGCTGCTCAGAGAGGCCGGGGTTGGCCAGGATGTTCTTTACCTCTTGGTCAGCCGCAACCTGTGCTGCAAAAGCCAGCGCCTGATCCCACTGATCAATAGCGTTCTGGTCCTTGGCGGCAGCAAAGACGGCTTTCGCATAGGGTCGGGCTAACGTTATAAGTTCTGCCATGATGACCCTCTTTTAGAGTTCTGCGGCCAGCTTTTCCAGCATCTCGCTGTGAGCTTTGGCGTCTACAGAGGTTTCCAGAATCTTCTCGGCACCTGCAACAGCCAGTGTTGCCACTTCTGCTCTGAGTGCGTCGCGAGCCTGAACACGCTCCTGTTGAATTTCCGCCCTGGCCTGCTCAATCAGCTTTTCGCCTTCCTTACGAGCGTCGTCCTTGGAGGACTCGACGATCTGGGCGGCACGCTTGTTGGCCTGGTCAATCAGGGCTGCAGCTTCTTCCTTTGCCTTCTGCATTTCCTTTGCGGCCTTCTCCTGCGCGAGCTCGAGATCAAGCGATGCCCGATCAGCGGCAGAAAGACCGTCAGCAATTTTCTTCTGGCGCGCTTCCATGGCTGCCGTAATCGGCGGCCATACATATTTGACGCAGAACCAGACGAAAATAGCGAAGGCAATCGATTGCCCTATCAACGTAAGGTTTATATTCACGGCAATATACCTCTTGCTATTCGTTGCGTCCTGGTGTCCGGAAAGTCAGGCGCTGCAATGGTCAGCGCCCATGTCTTTACGGCTTTGATTAACCAGCAACAACGAAGATCAGGTACATAGCGATACCAACACCGATCATGGGAACCGCATCAAGCAGACCAGCCATGATGAAGGCTTTGGTTTGCAGCTGGTTGCCCATTTCCGGCTGACGAGCAGTAGATTCGAGCAGCTTGCCGCCCAGCAGGCCGAAACCGATACCGGCGCCCAGGGCACCCAGACCGATGATAAGCGCAGCTGCGATAAATACCATTTCCATTGAAGACTCCTCAGTTTTTCAGATAGTTAAGGGTTTAGTGCATTAAGGGTTTTTATTAGTGATCTTCGTGCGCTGCGCTGAGGTAAACCACAGTCAGCGTTGTAAAGATAAAGGCCTGCAGCGTAATTACCAGAATGTGGAAGATCGCCCAGGGCACACTCAGTGTCCACTGAACCCACAACGGTAACAGCGCAATCAGGATAAAGATAACCTCGCCAGCGTACATGTTGCCGAACAAACGAAGTGCCAGACTAATCGGTTTGATGATCAAACCCAACAGTTCAAGCACCAGGTTAAACGGTACCAGTGACCAGTGGTTGAACGGTGTGAAAGAAAGTTCTTTCAGGAAGCCGCCCGGGCCCTTCACCTTGAAGCTGTAGAACAGGATCAGGATGAACACGCCAAGAGCGATACCAAATGTGGCGTTGGGATCGGTGGTTGGCACAATCTTGAAGTACTCAAGTCCCATCGCATGAGCAAGTACCGGGATGTAGTCCACCGGCACCAGGTCCAGGGCGTTCATCAGGAAGATCCAGACGAACAGGGTCAGGGCCATTGGCGCAATGATCGGGTTTCGACCATGGAAGACGTCTCTCACAATGCCCTGAGAGAACTCAAACATGATCTCGACAAAGTTCTGCAAGCCGCCTGGCGCACCTTCGGTGACGCGTTTGGCCGCGAAGCGGAACAGGCCGAGAAACAACAGACCCATGGCAATGGACCAGCCCAGGGTGTCCACGTGGAATGCCATAAAGCCCATATCCGCCGCTTCCTGGGCGGTATGCGCCATGGTCCACTGGGCTTCCTGGAGCACGGTACCGTCAGCCCGCTCATAGCCGGCGGGGAGTTTACCGTAGGTAAGGTTGGTAAGGTGGTGTTGTATATACGCTACTGGGGTATCAGCTGCCATACTGCTCTCATCCAGTTATCGCTGTGGTCGTGGCCGAATGAGCCAACGCAGAACGTTACCCACTACAACCATCACAGCAAAAGTGAATAACAGAGCCGGTACATGGACTGGCTCCATTAAAGTGAAAACGGCCGCAAAAAACACTGCGGTAAGGGCGAGCTTGATGCTCTCAGCCCTGAAAATATTACTCACCGCCAGACTCATCTGGCGCGCGCCCTGGTAACGATAGGCGCGATGCGCAAAGTAAGCGTTTGGTATGACAAAAATAAGACCGCCAACCAGGGCGGAATAACCGGCCAAACGACTTACCAGTAACCACCACAGCAGACTCAGAACGCTCAAAACGGCCATCTCGATGGTGAGCCATTGCTTCAATGGCACGTATGTGATGGCTTTACGATAGCGAGTCATGTCACCTGCTGTTGAATCAAGCGCGCGGAATTATATGGGTTAACCGTAATGTGTTCAATACAATCTGTTCGAAAAAATGCTCAAAAAACAGGCAATTTTCTACAGTCAATTAGGTAATTCACACAAGTTGTGTCGGGGCCATAGAGCTACAACCACATCTGGTGGTTCGCCCACAATACAGGACTTTAGGATGAGACCTCACGCGGTTGGAGATGTTACTGGATGTGGTCAAGAATTCCGTCAAGCTCGTCCAGCGAGCTGTACTCGATCACCAGCTTTCCCTTCCCTCGCTTACCATGGGCAATAGAGACTCGCGCACCCAATCGGTCCGACAGGTCATCCTGAAGAGCGCGGATATTAGGGTCAAGGGCTGGCTTCTCGGTTTTTTCCGCATCGGACGGCTGGTTCTGGAAGCGGCGCACCAACGCTTCGGTCTGGCGCACCGACAGGGACTTCGCCACCACCTGTTTGGCCACCTGCACCTGCTGCTCCGGCGGCAAAGTAAGCATGGCCCGGCCGTGGCCCATTTCCAGGTCGCCGTGCTCGAGCATGGTCCGCACGTCTTCGGTCAGGCCGATCAGGCGCAAGAGATTGGTAATGGTGGTGCGGGATTTACCCACCGCCTCGGCCACCTGATTCTGGGTCAGGCCAAATTCGTCCTGCAGGCGTTGAAGTGCAAAGGCTTCTTCGATGGGGTTGAGGTTTTCCCGCTGGATGTTTTCGATCAGGGCCATGGCAATCACGGCCTCGTCCGGTACGTCCCGGATAATGGCCGGAATGCTGTCGAGTTCGGCCAGTTGGGTGGCCCGCCAGCGGCGTTCACCGGCAATCAACTCGTAACGGCCTTCGGCCACGGCGCGCACCACCACCGGCTGCATCACGCCCTGCTGACGAATGGAATCCGCCAACTCCTGGAGCGCAGCCGGGTCCATGTCCCGGCGGGGCTGGTAGCGTCCGCGCTGGATCAGGTCGATGGGAATCTCCCGCAACTCACCGTCGTGGTTGGTGGACGGTTCATTGAGATCGACTTTGGAGTTCTGCAGCAGTGCTCCCAGTCCGCGTTGGCCCAAGCCTCGTTTCTTCGGCGCCATGGTGTCTGTCATTCTTCCTGTTGAAATGATGTGTGCACAGTTGCCCTCGGGCAACGCATGTTACACCGCTACGGCGGTCGCTGTCTTTTTCGACCCGTGGCGGCGAACCATTTCCCCGGCCAGAGCCAGGTAGGCAATGGCGCCCTTGGAGGCGCGGTCATACTTCAGCGCCGGCAGGCCATAGCTCGGGGCTTCGGCCAGGCGCACGTTGCGGGGAATCACCGCCCGGTAGACCTTGTCGCCAAAATACTCGCTGAGCTGGCCGGAAACATCCAGCGTCAGGCTGTTGCGGGGGTCGTACATGGTGCGCAGGATGCCTTCGATCTGCAGGTCCGGGTTCACGGTTTCCCGGATCTGCTCGACGGTGCTCATCAGCGCTGCCAGACCTTCCAGGGCGTAATACTCGCACTGCATGGGAATCAGGATGGAATCTGCCGCCGACAACGCGTTCACCGTCAGCAGGTTCAGCGACGGCGGGCAGTCGATCAGGATGTAGTCGTAGTTGTCCCGCAGCGTGTTCAGGGCCAGGCGAAGGCGGTGCTCCCGGCCGATTTCGTTCATCAGCTCCACTTCTGCGGCGGTCAGATCACCGTTGGCCGGCAGCAGGTCAAACTCCGCTTCACTGACGGTCACCACAGCTTCCGCAGGCTTGGCGCGCTTGGTCAGCACATCAAAGCCGGACAGCTCCATGGCATTTTTATCCACGCCGCTGCCCATGGTGGCGTTGCCCTGGGGGTCCATGTCCACCAGCAACACGCGGCGTTTAGTGGCGGCAAGCGACGCCGCCAGATTCACGCAGGTGGTGGTCTTGCCCACACCGCCTTTCTGGTTGGTCACTGCAATTACGCGCGCCATGCTTCGCCTCCTGTTGCGGGTTTAGCGGGATAAAGGTGCCCGACGAACCACCAGCAGGTGACGTTCGCCGTCCGCGCCGGGAACGGTCAGGGCCTGGCTGGATTCTACCTGCCAACCGGCCGGAAGGGCAGACACTTCATCATCCGGATACTGACCTTTCATGGCAAGGAACTCGCCGTTTTCCGCCAGCAACGGCTCGCACCAGGTCACCAGGTTCTCCAGCGCGGTGAAGGCGCGGCTGCTGATCTGGTCAAACGGTTGCTCCGGCTGGCAGTCTTCGGCCCGGCCGTGAATGACATCAACGTTGTCCAGGCCCAACTCCAGAACACACTGGTTCAAGAAGCGGGTTTTCTTGCCATTGCTGTCCAGCAGGGTGAAGCGTTTTTCCGGAAACACGATGGCCAGGGGAATGCCCGGCAGGCCGCCTCCGGCCCCCACATCCAGCAAATGTTCGGTGGTGACCCAGGGCATAATGCTCAGGCTGTCGAGCAGCTGGCGCGAGACCATCACCTGCTCATCGCGCACGGCGGTGAGGTTATAGGCCTTGTTCCATTTATTGAGCAGAGCCAGAAAAGCCAGCAGTTGTTGCTGCTGGCTGTCGCTCAGGGAAAGATCCATGTCGGCCAGCCCCGATTCGAGCTGGCGTTGCCATTGTGGATAACTCATGTCAGGCACTCTGCTTTTTCAACAGGTCCCGCTTTTTCAGGTACACCAGGATCTGGCTGACCGCCGCCGGGGTTACTCCCTGAATGCGTGAAGCCTGGGCCACGGTTTCCGGGCGCACTTCCTTGAGCTTCTGCTTGATCTCGTTGGACAGCCCGCCAATGGTGTCGTAATCCAGATCGATCGGCAGGGCCGTGTTCTCATTTTTACGCAAACGCTCAATCTCGTCTGACTGACGGGAGATGTAGCCCTCGTACTTGATCTCGATTTCCACCTGGTCCGCGACGTTCGGATCTTCGGCCCGCTGAGCACCAATCTCCGCCACGTGGTCGTAGACAATTTCCGGGCGGCGCAGCAGCTCCGCCAGGGTGTGGTCCCGGTTCATGGGCTGCTTGAGGTACTGGTTGGCCCGCTCGCCCGCCTCGGTGTTCGGGTGGATGCGGGTGGTTTCCAGGCGCTCGCGCTCACCGGCAATGCCTTCGCGCTTGTCGCTGAACTTCTGCCAGCGCTCGTCGTCCACCAGACCCAGCTTGCGACCGGTCTCGGTCAGACGCAGGTCGGCGTTGTCTTCGCGCAGGATCAGCCGGTACTCGGCGCGGCTGGTGAACATGCGGTACGGTTCCTTGGTGCCCATGGTGATCAGGTCGTCCACCAGCACACCCAGGTAGGCTTCGTCCCGGCGCGGGTACCACTCGTCTTTCTCCTGCGCGCGGAGCGCAGCGTTGATGCCCGCCAGCAGGCCCTGGGCACCGGCTTCTTCATAACCGGTGGTACCGTTGATCTGGCCAGCGAAATACAGGCCCTGGATAAACTTGGTTTCCAGGGTATGGCGAAGGTCCTGCGGGTTCAGGTAGTCGTACTCAATGGCGTAGCCCGGCCGGGTGATATGGGCGTTCTCGAACCCGGGAATGGAGCGCACCGCCGCCAGCTGGATATCAAACGGCAGGCTCGTGGAAATGCCGTTCGGGTACAACTCGTGGGTGGTCAGCCCTTCCGGCTCCACGAAAATCTGGTGCGAGTCCTTGTCGGCAAAGCGGTTCACCTTGTCTTCAATGGACGGGCAGTAACGCGGGCCCACGCCCTCGATTTCCCCGGCAAACATCGGCGAGCGGTCAAAACCGCTGCGAATGATGTCGTGGGTTTCTTCGGTGGTGCGAGTCACGTAGCAGCACACCTGCTCCGGGTGCTGGCTACGGTCACCAATGAACGACATCACCGGGGTGGGGTTGTCGCCCCACTGCTCCTGCATCACCGAGAAATCCACCGAGCGGGCGTCGACACGCGGCGGCGTCCCGGTTTTCAGCCGACCCACGTTGAACGGCAGTTCGCGCAGACGCTTGGCCAGGGCATTGGCCGGGGCATCGCCGGCGCGGCCGCCGGAATGGTTCTGCATGCCAATGTGGATAACCCCGCCCAGGAAGGTACCGGTGGTCAATACCACGGTCTGTGCGCGGAAGCGGATGCCGGTCTGGGTCACCACGCCGGTCACCTGATCGTTTTCCACAATCAGGTCGTCGGCGGCCTGCTGGAACAACGTCAGGTTGGGCTGGTTTTCCAGCATGTGCCGAATGGCTGCCTTATATAGCACACGGTCGGCCTGGGCGCGGGTGGCACGCACGGCCGGGCCCTTGCGGCTATTCAGCACGCGGAACTGGATGCCCGCCTGGTCGGTGGCCTGGGCCATGGCGCCGCCCAGGGCGTCGATTTCCTTCACCAGGTGGCTCTTGCCAATGCCCCCGATGGCGGGGTTACAGGACATCTGCCCCAGGGTTTCAATGTTGTGGGTCAACAGCAGGGTTTGCGACCCCATGCGCGCGGCCGCCAGCGCGGCTTCGGTACCAGCATGGCCGCCGCCAATAACAATGACATCGAAACGGGTCGGGAAATCCACTCTTCACCTCGGAAATCGGGCTTTAAATAAGGGTATAAAAACAGGGCGGCGAGTATAACGCCTCGCCCGGGAAAATGCAGTTAGAATGTGCAAATTTTAACCAGAACCGGCGGCGACGGAAAAGACTTTCACGGCCAGCCTGAAGGCCGACGCGCCCTTTGGGCGTCCGCGGGTGAGTAAATACCGAAACCAACCAGTTATCAGAGGGTTGTCAAAAAGTATTCAGAAAAGTTTTCAAGAAACTTATCCACATGACTGATCTGTTTTCAACACCACCATAACAACGATAACCGACTGTTATTTAACGATTACTTGATTCTTACCCAAAGGTTATCCGTAGGTTTTCCCAATAATTATCCACAGCCAATCAACCCTAAACCGAAGACTGGCTGTGGCGGGCCTCAGGGCTGTTTCTGGATCACCAGAACCACTTCCCCGACTTCAATCCCCCACTTAGTCATGGAGGTTTCATTGATCAGCGTGTCCGGCGTGACCAGATACATCCAATCGTCCATCCGTACATCCAGGGTGTCATCACCGTAGGGCACCCGAAGCACGTAGTTCATGTGGATGGCATTGCCCTGCCAGCGCATGGTGCCCGGCTCCACCACATCACCTGCAGTGGCGTGGTACGCTTCTTCTTTAGGCGTCAGGGTCCAGACGCGGGTCTGCACCTCACCGTCATCAAACCGGAAGACTTCGTCCAGGGTGCCTACCCCATTGTCGTCCCAACTAGCGATGATGTCGGCGTCAAAGGTGCGAATCACCTCTCCGGAAAAATCCTTCACGACCCCCCGGGCGGACAACGTTCCGGTAAAGAACTCCTGCGGCACGAGTGCCGGGCGATTGTTACGGTAATCGTCCAGCGATGGCCCTGCACAACCCGACAACATCGCCAGTAAAAGCAGAACAAACCCCAACTGCCCCAGGCCGGTCACCCGCGTTTTTCTCGTCATCATCTTCCCACTCCGTTTTCTGATTCACTGGAAATGTCTCTCTGGCTGGAAGATACGAGCGCCCTTGAAATCCCGATCTAAATCCTTACATCCTGTGCAGGTTATTCCGACCAAGTTATTCACTGAGAGGTTTTTCCGTCATCCGCAGCCTGCGGCGGATGGCCCGTGCACATTCAGACAACGCATAAAAGAAGGAGGTTCGAAGATGGACAATCGTACTGACGACTTTTATCCGACTCGCCTGGAGCGCCCGCTGCAAAGCTTTGAACGCAAAGATCCGGTGGTTCACAGCCAGGGGGAGGCTCGCGCCAACGGTCCGCTGAGCGAAGCAGAGCTGGACCAGTACGAACGCAATGGTTTCCTGGTCTTCAACAACTTCCTGGACAAGGAAACGGTCCAGCGTTTCCGGGATGACCTGCGCGCCTACGAGGATGATGACAGCATCCTGCATTCCGAGGGCACCATCACTGAGCCCGGGAAACAGGAAATCCGCTCGATCTTTGGCATCCACGAGCTGTCCGACCGCTTCGACAAACTGACCCGGGACCGCCGCATCCTGGACATGGTGCATCAGTTGCTGGGCAGCGATGCCTACATTCACCAGTCCCGGATCAACTACAAACCTGGTTTCAATGGCAAGGGTTTCAACTGGCACTCGGATTTTGAAACCTGGCACGCGGAGGACGGCATGCCCCGCATGCGCGCGGTGAGTTTCTCCATCTCGCTGACCGACAACAACCCGTTCAACGGCCCATTGATGCTGGTGCCCGGTACCCACAAAACTTGGTTCCCCTGCGTGGGCCGCACCCCGGAAGACAACTACCAGTCCTCCCTGAAAAAACAGGAGCTGGGCGTGCCCAGCCAGAAAGACCTGGACCGGATGATTCGGGAAAACGGCATTGAAACCGCCACCGGCGGCGCCGGCTCGCTGATCATCTTTGAGTGCAACGTCATGCACGGCTCCAACGCCAACATGTCACCCTGGCCGCGCAGTAACCTGTTCTTCGTGTACAACAGTGTGGAAAACCAGCTGGAGAAGCCATTCTGTGGCAATCGGCCCCGCCCGGACTTCCTGGGTAACCGGACCAATACCGACGCCCTGGTGCCGGTGGATTCGCCGGATCTGCGCCGGACCGGCTAAGGACAGCAAGCGCGCTTGCCAATGGCAGCATTGCCATAAAAAAGGGGAAGCCACATGGCTTCCCCTTTTTGGTTTCCGGAACCGGTTAATCGTCGCCGGAGAGGGTCAGGCCTGAGCCAGAACCCTCCTCGCCATTGAGGCTGATCATCCGGGTCTTGCTGATGCGGTGACGGAAGATTTCCCGCAAATACTTGATGGCTTTCTTCACATTGCCTCGACTCAGGCGAAGGTCGTTGATGGACACGAAGTTGTCCTGGTCGTGGCACATCTCCCGGTATTTCTTCTCATACATGGGCTTGATGGCGTACCAGTTGGTGTCCAGGATCTTGGCCGGATTCTCGAACTCGTTGAGCATGCTGTCCATCAATTCCTCATCCAGCTCCGGCGAGCGGATGAAGTCCAGCATGGCCTCGTCCAGACTGTCATCATAGCGCGTCTGGTCGTTGGCAAAGCACCGCTTGATGTAGGCCAGAATCAATGTGAGGAAGTCGTCGCTCAGACAGGGGCTCTTCACCACCAGGGTGGTCAGCGACAGGTTCGCCGAAGCACCAATCACCAGCGCGTAACGCTTCAGGGTGGTGTTCGGGAACAGTGCGTTGAGGTGCGTCTTCAGACGGTTGAGGTCCATGTAGGACAGCTTGTAGTCCTTGGGCAGGGACACAATCGAGACGATGGACGAGCAGTTCTTGAAGAAATGCAGGTCTTTCAGGTGGCTGGCGTCGTAGCCGGATTCTTTGTACTTGTGCAGGGCCTCCCGGTACCGGCTTGCCTCAATCGGCAGCAGGCTGACCCCTTCAATGGCCTCGGTAACCTTGTTGAAGTGCGGCAGGTCGATGGACCGGAAGAACAGGTCGTCGATGTCCAGACGGGACTCGCCATTGATGCTCCGGAACTCGGTGGCATGGGCATCCGTGGGCACGACTGATTCCGCGTAGGCCACTGCCACGGGACCGGCCAGGCTCATGAACAGGTCGTTGGCATCCAGGCGGATGGTCTCGCCGATATCCACACCGGCGCGACGGAAATAATCTTCATCATAATCCGTGGTCACCGCCTGGGCGGTGAGGATGTTGAAGATCTGCTGGGAGATGTACTGGTTGGCGTACTTCTCCATCGCGTTCACATCCACATCGCGGATCTTGCCTTCATCCTGCTGCTCGGCGTAACGCATGATGTCATTGGAAATCAACATCATGGCGTTCCACGGGCGGATGCGGTGCATCATGTCGGCGTCGCGGGTCTCATCGGCATCGAAGTTGTAGGAGAAGTCCCACTCCTCAGCCAGGTACTTGCACAGCAGACGGCCGGCGTTGATGTGCAGGGCCTCGGACATTTCAATCCGGTTGTCCTGAATATTGGGCAGGATACAGATGCCGCTGGTGAAGATCGGCTCGAATACGAAGGAATGGTCGCGGTTTTCCAGCTCCCGGTCTTCGAGCTTCGGGTCGAAGGTCTTGCGCATGTAGGAATACTGCTGCGCCAAACCAAACTCCGAGGCCATGCCCGAACCGGTACCACCACCGGCACTGAAAATGTAGAAATACAGCCGGGACTGGTTGGCCTTGATACCACAGGAATCAATCAGATAGCTGTGGATAAACTTCCATTCCTCATTGGAGAAATGATCGGTGTCCTTGTTCAGGATGATCCGCGCCAGGTACTGACCCAGGATCGGCGCGTTACCCGCACCACCGGCATGGACCTCCGACAGGTCCATGATCTTCATCTTGTTGTAGTCTTCCAGGAAGGTGCTTTCGTCGGCCCGACGGGAAAAACGGATGCGCCCTTCGATGTCCTTGTCCAGATCCCCCAGCATCACCATGGGTTCAATCAGGAACACCGGCTTCACGGTATTGGCCGTGGGCAGGTTCAGGCTCTGGCGAATCCAACGCATGGGGCCGATTTCTTTTTCCCGGCTGCGGCGCTCTTCGTTATCCAGCTCCTGCAGGTAATAGGACCGGGCGCTGTGTACGAGCTCGGCGACATCCAGGGCAATGTTGGAGCCACAGCGGCCAAGACCGATCAGGCACACCGACGGAAAGAACTGCTGCTTGCCTTCTTCTTTCTGGCTGTCGGTGAAAACCCGCGGGAAAACCGATTCCCGAAGGTAATCCAGGTTGGACAGAATCTGGTCCAGGTCCCGCTCGGTGAAATACATGTAAGAGTCTGGCGCCTGACTGTCGGCGGATTTCGCGGCCGGGGCCTTGGAGGTTTTGCGACTTGAGCTACTGCTGCTCTTGCTTTTTGAGGTGCTTCTGCTGGTTGTGGCCTTCTTGACCACCCGGGCTTCCGATGCCACGGCGGAACTGTTGTCCGCTCCCCTGTCCTGATTGCTGTTCTCGATGCTCTCGTCCATATCCGCAGGGTGCCTGTTACTCATGTCCGTAGTCCGGCCTGTGCATAAATGTCAAAAATTTAATACACAAGATACCAATGGATCACAGAATAGCCAGCGGAAATAGGCTTTAAAAACCCTACGGTTACAATTTTAAACACTCAGGACGTGGTACCGGACACACTTGGAACTGGCCATCAGCCCGCTGTTGGTGTCCGGATCCCAGGGTCAGGCGGCCTGATTTCGCGCCGTGTTGGTGACTGACTGGTCAATGTCCCGCAGCAAGTGCTCATCGGTCTGGCCAATGGGCAAATCGTACGTAATGGTCGCACCATAGGCGTTCGGAGCATGGGGATCGTTCCGAAGCTTATCGAACACCAGCAGGCGGGTGCCCAGGTAAAAACCCTCGTGCAGATCGTGGGTCACCATGAAAATGGTGATGCCGATTTCGCGCCAGAGTCGCAACAGCAGCTCGTGCATATCCTTGCGAATACCGGGGTCCAGCGCACCAAACGGCTCGTCCAGCAGCAGCACCCGGGGCCGCATGATCAGGGACTGGGCAATGGCCAGACGCTGCTGCATACCGCCCGACAACTCGTGGGGCCACTTGTTGGCGGACGGCCCCAGGCCCACCAGTTCCAGCATGTCATCCACTTTCTCCAGCGCTTCGGCTCGGGCACTGCCAAACAGTTTGCCCAGTATCGGTTTCTGCTCAAGCTCCAGCCCCATCAACACGTTCTGGCGAACCGTGAGATGCGGAAACACCGAATAACGCTGGAACACGATGCCCCGGTTGCGGTCCGGCTCGGCGGGAAAGGTGTCGCCCTCCAGCAGCAATTCGCCCCGGGTCTGGACTTCCTGGCCCAGAAGCATTTTCAGGAAGGTGGATTTGCCACAACCGGACGCGCCCACCAGGGTGCAGAACTCGCCCTGCTCTACTTCCAGGTTCAGGTTTTCCAGCACGACCTGGTCGCCGTACTCCTTCCACAGTTTGTTGACGCTGATAAAGCTCATCAGTGACCTCCGGCGTTGTACCAGGGAAACAACCTGCGGTTGGCAAGTCGCAGACACTGGTCGATGACAATGGCAAGAAGGGTAATCCAGATGACGTAAGGCAGGATCACGTCCATGGCGAGGTAACGACGCACCAGGAAGATCCGGTAACCCAGACCCTCGGTGGAGGCAATGGCCTCGGCGGCAATCAGGAACAGCCAGGCCGGCCCCAGGCTCAGGCGCACGGCATCAATCAGCCGGGGCAACACCTGCGGCAACGCCATGCGGGTAACCACCTGCCAGCTGTTGGCACCCAGGGTCTGGATCTTGATCAGCTGTTCGCCGGGCAGTTCGCTGACCCGCTGGGCCACATCGCGCATCATGATGGGAGCTGTGCCGATGACGATCAGCATCACCTTGGACAATTCACCCAGGCCAAAAACGATGAACAGGATGGGCAGGATGGCCAGTGGCGGCACCATGGACAATGCCGAGACCAGCGGCGCCAGATTGGCCCGCACCAGCGGCAGCACCCCGTTGGCCAGGCCCACCACCAGGGCCATCAACGCCGCCACCCCCACGCCCATGCCCAGGCGCTCCAGGCTGGCCAGGGTGTCGACCCACATCAGGTAATCGCCACTGCGGCGGTCTTCCTGGAAAGCCATCCGGTCGACGGCGGCGGTCATCTGCTCCAGGCCGGGCAGCAGCTTGTCGTTGGGGTTGTCGGCCAGCCGCTGTTGCGAGGCGGCGCCGTAGATCAGTAACAGGATAATGAAAGGCAGGACACCAAGCGCGGTGGCGGTCAGCCGGCCAGGCGTGCGGTTTATCAATCGCATGATGGTTCTCCTCTGGTCACAGAACACGGCCATGGAATCGCGTGCAATCCAATCTCCCGGGCTTTTGTCCCGCCGTGTAACCCC